>Ga0268265_10000039_pt1 | contig 198606 bp, 168 predicted proteins | sample KBSSwiS52_FD_190355 | JGI IMG/M metagenome (GOLD analysis project Ga0268265, IMG submission 190355) | Switchgrass rhizosphere microbial communities from Kellogg Biological Station, Michigan, USA - KBS Switchgrass S5-2 (SPAdes) (version 2) | ecosystem: Host-associated > Plants > Roots >... | reverse complement strand
GGACGAGTGAGCCGGGGTGCCCCGGAGGCGATCGCTTCCCGGGCTGACCCGGTGGACGGGGCCGCGGCGCGCGCGGCGCCTCGCTGCTACCCGGCCCAGTCGGCCGGGTAGCAGCAGCGCCCGCTGGGGTGACTCGCAGCCGGATTCGTATTACGTTTCATAGGTGGAGATCCACCGGTCGGCCCGCAAGCACGGTGTCGCCGACAGGGACATCCTCCACGCCGCCGAGCGGTACCTCTCCGCCTACAACGTGCATGACGACGGGCCGCCTTGGCGGGAGCTACGGCTCGGCCCGGACGGGGCGGGCAACCTGCTGGAGATCGTCGTCCTGCTCCTCGACGACGGCACGGAACTGATCATCCATTGACGAATCGATTGCTGTGGATCAGGGCGCTCGACCCGTGACGGACGGTGGTCATCGTTCCGGGTGAGGTGCTGGTCGACCGGGGCCAAACCGGGGACGAACTGCGGCGCAGTCGACGACACGAGGCGCCACAAACCTGCACGAGTCGCGATCACGCCAGTCAGCTCTCGCACTCGAAGGCTAGTCGCCGCAGCACAAAATGACAATCGCCGGCAGCTCGCGTCACCCCGCGGCAGGAGTGCAAGTCGTCCCAATGAGAGACTCATAATCCCTCGGACGCAGGTTTAGGTGCCTGGCGGCCGTCGCGGCTTTACAGTCCTGGCCCGTCGACGGCTGGGGGCAGGTCGAGCTCGGGTGCGGTGGGTGGCTGGCCGGGTGTGGGGCTGGTGTCGCCTTGTGCTGGCAGGTGGCTGGCGACGAGTGCTGCCAGCGTAAGGCGGCGTTCTCGGCCGGTGAGGATCACGCCGGGGGCGGTGAGGTGCAGCATGCCGCGCAGGGTGTCGTCGTCGTGGCGCAGTGCCGCGACGAGGTGGCTGGTCGGGCAGCGGATCACTCCTCGTTCCTCGTCGCGGATCTCGGCCCAGGTCGCCGCCGGGCCGGGCGGGTCTTCTCGCGTCTGCGCAGCGGGCCGGGCCTGCTTGCTGCTGGGTGACGCAGGCGTCGTGAGATAGGCGGAAAGGCTTGGAGACGGTGCTTCGCCGGGTAGTGCGGTGCAGGCGGCGAGCAGGTGTCGGGATGCGGCGGCGGCGACGGAATAGGTAGCGAGCAGCCTGTCGGCGGCGGTCGAGGGCACCCGGGAGTACCGCTCGGATCCGATGAGCCGCCAGAGCAGGTCATGGTCTCGGAGCCGGCCGGCGATCGCCGCACTGCCCGTCGCAAGATCGGGCAGGACCAGCACAGCGGAACGGACCGCAGCGAGGGCCGCCGGCCCTGCAGGCATTCCACGCTGGCCGGACTTCCGGACGAGGCCATCTACATGGCGCTCCAGGCTGACCGCGAGGTCGATCACCCGCGCGCCCTCGCCACCCAGCGATCGCAGGTCACGCAGCTCGGCCCGCACTGCCCGCCAGGCCTCGGCCGAGTCAGCCGCCCGGACCCGGGCGGCGCCAAACACGCGGCGGTGCTGCGCGGGCCGTGGTCAGCGACCCTGCCGGCCGTCCGGCCCGCCTGCACCGAGACAGCCAGCCCGAAGTCGGCGAGCGCCGCCAGCAGGTCACGGCCCGGCCCGTGGCCGGGCTGGCCGAGCGCATGGACCGCCAGTCGCAGCTGCCCGAGCCGCCGTTCCCACAACGGGGCGTTCTCGTCGCCGAGCAACGGGCCGACGTCGTCGAGCACATACGGCCGCCCCATCCCGGCGCACTGCTCGACCACCACGGCGGCCGGGTCCGCCAACGCCGCGACCAGATGAAGCGGCCACAGCGCCGACGGCGCGAGCAGCCCCGGCCGCACCCGCCCGCCCAGGCCCGATCCCGGCGGACGGGCGACCATCTCCTGCGCGGCCGCCGCGGCCAGCCCGACGATGACCGCGACCCGGCCAACCGCCGTCGCCACCACAGCAGGGTCGTCCAGCAGCCGCGCGTCCGGGCCCAGCGGCTCACGGGGTCCGGACCGACCTGGGCCAGCAGCAGATCGTGCGCCACCCCCAGCCGCTCGCACGCCCCGTCCCACAAGGTGGTACTCGCCGCCGACCGGTCGGGCTGCCCCATACCGACCAGCGCCCGGCTGGCCACCTGAACATGGCTGCTCAGAATCCGAGCAGGATGTGAACGCCGGAACGGCCGCGCCAGGAACCGGGCATGACGGCCGGCGACCACGACCAGCGATGCCAGGCCCGACGCCTCCCGCACCGCATACGCCCCGTCCGGCACCGGCGGTGCGCAGGCGGCGACCGCGGCAGCCTGGCGGGACTGCTCGACCAGCGCGCCGTAGGTCAGCCGCCCGGCGCTTTCGGCGGGCTCATCCATCGTCCAACGCCCGCAGCGCATACCGGATGAAGATCACCGCATGGGCCACCTGGTCCGGCGCCGCCGCCGTGCCGACTCCAGCCACCAGCCGCTCCAGCGCCGCGACCAGCAACGGCCGGACCTGTCCGGCCTCGACCCGCTCCCCACCCACCGGGAACGACGGATGCGCCCGCACCCCGCCCGCCTCCAGCCGGAACGCAGCCTGGTCCACCTCCATCAGCGCCGCCGACCGGCAACACTCGCGAACGCGGGCCGGTGCAACAGACCCGACGCCGCATGCGCCAACAGCAGCAACGCGACCTCCAGCCCCCCTCACAGCCCGTCAGCTCCGCCGCCCGCACATGCCATCCCATGGACCCGCTCCTCCCACCCGGCGAACCCACCCAGTTCGACATCACCACCATCGGCACGCGAGTACCTGTGGACAACGCTGCCCGGCACCCACACCGCGAGGAACACCGCCACGGCCACCCCGACCAGACCGCGCAGCTCGACCTCGCGGTGCGGCCCCGACCCGGGGCTGTGAGGCCGAGTGTCAGGGGCGATGTCACCTCGGGTGACGCCGCGGGTGAGAGGGCCTCGACGGCGTCGGCAGCACTGTCACCGCAGTGGACGCCGCGGTCGTCCTGCCGGCCAAGCATGATCGGATGACGGTGCCGTCGGCCCTGCCCGCCGACCCCGTCTCAAAGCTCACCGGCTTCCAGTTCACGCCGGCCACCCGGCCATCGAAACTCGCACCGCTCGTAATCAGCCGCACCCGCGGACCCACGGCCAAGACGACCAGGCGTCCGACTCAAACAGCCACCCACGACAAGATCATTGTCGTCGGTATGTGGTCGCGGAAGCCCCGTCACGAGCCAGCACAGGGCGGCACGGAGCAACCCGACGCACCGCAAAAACCCTTGCGGTCCTTGGACTTCGCGGCCTCACGCGGATCCCCGCGACACGGCACGACATCCGCTTTGGGTGGCTTTTAACCGGCGAGTTCAGGGCTATGTCCCTGACGGCGCAGCCGTGACCGCGCTCTCGTCGTGACCAGGACCCGTCGCGCAACCCTGTGCCTGCTCCGCCCTTCCCGTGGGGGTGGGGCTCGTTGCCGCGGGTTGGGCGGCGGCCTGGCGGGGGACGACGAGGACCGGGGACGACGAGGAGGTGGGCCCGCGAGCGATGCGGCCTCGGCAGGGCGAGACGCGGCCGTGGGTGGGAGGTGATCGGGTGGCCGGAACCGAGGTGCTGGAGCGGTCCCTGCCGGGCCTGGTGGCCTGGCTGGAACGGTCGCGCCAGCAGGGGCAGGTGCACCACGACGACCGGCAGCGGTGCTGGCAGGTGCTCGGGCACCCGGAGGTCAGCGCGGTCCTGGCCGACCACATGACGTTCTCCTCCGACCTCGGTGTCCTCATGCCCCGACAGCCCGACCTGGACCTGTTCGCGCGCGGGAACTTCGTCCGGATGGACCCGCCCCGCCACCACCGACTGCGCGGCCTGGTGAGCCGGGCGTTCACCTCCCGAACGGTCGCCGGGCTGGCACCGCGGATCGCCGCGGTGACGGCCGAGCTGCTCGACGCGGCCGACGAACGCGACCGCGACCGGCTCGACCTGATCGACGCGCTCGCCTACCCGCTGCCGGTGATCGTGATCGCGGAGCTGCTCGGCCTGGCGGCCGTCGACCGGCCGATGTTCCGCCGCTGGGCCGACGCCCTGTTCGACCAGGCGGACACCGGACCGGACAAGCCCCTGCCCCGGCTCGCCGAACAGGCGGTGCGCCGGGCCGCGCCGACGGTGCGGGAGATGAACACCTACCTGCTTGAGCGCATCCGGGCCGCCCGGTCCCACCCGGCCGACGACCTCACCAGCCGGCTGGCAGCGGCGGAGATCGACGGCCAGCGACTGACCGACGAGGAGATCGTCGGCTTCGTCGGACTGCTGCTGATCGCCGGGCACATCACCACCACCGCCACACTCGGCAACACCGTCCTGTGCCTCGACGAGCATCCCGACGCCGCGGCCGAGGTACGCGCCGACCGGACGCTGCTGCCCGCGGCGATCGAGGAGACGCTACGGCTGCGCACACCGTTCCCCCGGCTGGCCCGGCGGACGGCCACCGACGCGGCCGTCGGTAAGACCGTCATCCCGGCGGGAGAGCTGGTCGTCGCCTGGCTTACCGCGGCGAACCGCGACGAGCGGGTGTTCGCTGCCCCGGAGCGGTTCGACCCCCACCGCCAGCCGAACCCGCACCTCACCTTCGGACACGGCACCCACTTCTGCCTGGGCGCCCCACTGGCCCGGCTCGAGGCGAACATCGCCCTCGGCATCCTGCTGGACCGCTACCGCGACATCGCCGTCGCCACCGACCCGCCGGTCCGCCACCGCGACCCCTGGACGATGGTCGGCGTCGCCAGCCTGCCACTGGAGGTACGCCGCTGACAGCACCCACGGGCGGAGCGCACCCACGGCCGGAGGCCGATGTCGTCCCGCGGCTGGAGGACATTACGGCTTGGCCAGAGTGGTGTGGTCCTGCTGTGTGGCCTGGCTGGTTGAGGAGGCCGACGACAAGGCCTTCAGTGATACCGACGGTTTGTTCAGCTTTGCGCGGCTTATCGTCGGAAGGGGCGGCGGCCGTTGCGGGGCTTCTGGTTGTTGAAGGTCTTGAACCAGGCAGCGGGTCGATAGTCGCCGATGCCGAACTCGCGGTTGGTGGGATCGTCCGGGTCCTCCATCCCGTCGAGGGCCTCATCAAAAAGGTTGAGGATGTCGGTGTCCTGGAACAGTCCGTCCACGCAGGCGTCCCAGTCCAGGTCCCTGGGATGGGTGGGAAGCTGTTCGATCCAGTCCGCCAGGGATCCGCCGTCGATGGCGTCCGGTGCCAGGTTGAGTGCAAGGTGCAGGGCCATCTCCTCGCCTGCGCAGCGCGGTGACGGCCAGCTGCCTGCCGCGAGGTCGTCGGCGAGGTCGTCGAAGCAGCGGGCGGCCTGCCGGCGCCAGACCGAGTCCTGGCGAAAGGTGATCCGCGGGTACTCGTCGAACAACGACCAGCCGCGGGCGTCATCAACGGGCTCGTCGCCGTGTTCCTCGACGTCGTCATAGGCCTGGTCGGCGAGGTAGCCCAGGGCGATCCACAGCGTCGCCGCCGTGCGCGGGGTCAGCTGAAAGCCTGCGCACTGCTCGCAGCTGTCCCGCCCGCACGAACAGGACGCGAACAGCACCTCGAAGTGCGGCCACGACGCGGGGCCGTCCTCGTCGTCCAAAGGTGCGCTATGGCCGGTGGCTGTCACCGAGAACACCGATCCACGGGCCTCGACGGCGTCGAGGCCCTCGACGAGGTTCTCGGGCACGAGCAGCTCGGCCAGGGCGCACGCCGGATCGGCGCGCACCGCGGCGCGGTCCTGCTCGGCGTCTTCCTCTGGCGAGGAACCGTCGTCGGAGCCGACGTACTCGCGTTTGTCGATGGCGTCGAGAGCCAGTTGCCGGAGAGCCGGGGCGTCGCGCACCGTGACGAGGAGTTCGAGCTCGACCCGGAGCAGGAGCGCGTCGACGTGGTCGAAGGACATGCCGCGGACTCTATGGCGGGGCACCGACACGTCCACCCCGGCCGCACAAGCCCACGTCCTCAACGCCGGCGAACGGGCCGGCGAGCAGCGGCCTGGAAGCAACGGGCCAACCAGGCCACGGGAAGCGCGCCACGATGTCCCTGGGGGTACTGACGACAACCTTGAAGATCACGATGTGATGGCAGATGAGCCTGTGAATGTCACCCGCCAGGACGCCATTCGTCGTGATGTCGGCGCGGTGGCCTGGGCGATGACCGTGCCGATGATGTCACTACCGACACGAGCTGCCCACGCCGTCCCGGTCTGCCGCGCTGGCGCGGGAGGTAGCCAAAGCGACTTCAGGACTCGGCGGATGGTGGACGCGCCGACCCGGTGGCTGAGCACGAGTAGCTCGCCCTGGGTCCTTCTTGTGCCCGCACGTCTCGTTTTCGGCGGTGACCACGTGATCGTCGATGGCACGGTCGTCGAGACCGACCGGGTCCGCATCCCCGGTCCGACCTCGGGGGTCGACCTGTGGTGGTCGGCCAAGGTCCACAACCACGGCGGCAACATCCAGAGCACGGCGCCGCGCGCCTCCGGCGCGCTCACCGTCCTGGCTGACTAGACCGCCGACGACCGCGGGATCCTGACCGACCTCGGTTACGAAGGGCTACGCGACCAGGTCCAGGTCCCCCACAAGCGGGCCAAGGGCGAGGGCCTGACCCTCGACCAGCAGAAACACAACAAGATTCACAACCCGCTGCGCGCCGTCGGCGAACGCGCGAATGCCCTGCTCAAGGTCACCTTCCACGCCCTCGAAAACGTCACCCTCGACCCCTGGAAGATCGCCTCATCACCCGGGTGGCCCTCGTGATCCTCCATATCGAGCACCGCCGAACCACCTGACAACCACCACGAGGACTCGCCGTTGTGCTTCACGCAACGCGACCGATCATTACTGGGAAGGCTCACTGACCACGGCACATCGCCCTGAGTGTGGATGTACTGACCGTCAGTGTCCGGTGACAGATATCTCGGCCCGTCGACAACGCCCTGACCTGGCCGGGACAACGCTCCCCGGCATCCACACCCCGAGGAACACCGTCAGGGACACCCTGAGCAGACCGCGGAACCCGTCCCCTGAGGCGCAACCCCGACCCAGGACGGCGAGGCCGAGTGTCATCGGCGATGTCACCTCGGGTGACACCGCAGGTGTGAGGGTCCGCAGCGCACAAAACGCCGGTCAACGATTCCGATATTCGTTTTCCACCGCCACCGGTCCTAGTCCCGAACGATCGTTCAAGGCTGGGTCAGCGATAACACCCTCGATGCTGATTGGATGCAGCGATTGCTCGCGGTGTGGGCGGCGGTGTCAGGTCGGATGACAGCGACGGTGTCACCGCCGCCGACGCTGCCGAGCCATGCGCATCTCCCCGCCCCGAGCAGACACCCCCTCGGGCCGCAAACCTCCATCCGGAACCCCACGAAACCCAGGCCACCTCGCGCCGGCTTCGAGCAGAGCCAGCGGCGTCGAAGGCTCCGCGGCGAGACCCACTCCCGCAAGAAAGCAACTCCCCCGCACCGACCAGAGGGTCCTGCTCACCCTCGACCAGGTCCTCGCCGAACTCGGCGGCCTCGACGGCCCGCTGCCACGATCCACCTGGCACGCCTGGCAGCGAAAGGGAACCGGCCCCAAGACCATCAAACTGCCCAACGGCCAGACCCGCGTCGCCCGCGACGACCTGAACGCCTGGCTCGACAGCCTCACCCGCGACCCGCCGCCCCATGAGCCCCGACACCGCAGGCAACCGCTCGTCCGACAGTGAGGACCGGCAGACCTCATTTGACGTTCGGGTCTGGGCACTACGCGAGATGAAGGGTAAGACCCGCTCCAGCTGGCAAGCACGCTGGTGGGTAGCGGGACGCCCGACCGCGAAACACCCACACCTTCCCGACGAAGAGAGCAGCCGAGTCACGACGAGCCGAGATCCTGACCGCTGTAAACAAGGGCGAGGCGTTCGACATCGCGACCGGACTCCCCGTACGCGAGGTGCTCGCTCAGCTCGCCGCAGCACCCCCACCACCGCCGCCACGCACATGGAGGCTTATTCAGAACTAGCATAATTTCGCTCGGCGTGCCTATGAAACAACGGCTTCTCCGCGTGCTATGGGGATGGTTCCGACACCAAATCCTCATATCGGAGAAGCCGTTGCCCCGGCATCGTACAACAGGTCTCGATGATGAACAGTTCGCGGAGTTGGCCCAGCTCGTCGAGCGGCAGCTGCCCAAGCCCTGGGACAAGCCCACCGGCCGGCCTCACGCTCTCCGTTTCCTGGAAGCGATCGAGGTCACCTGCGCCTACCTGCGCCAGAACATTGTCGAGGAGGTCCTCGCGGAGATGTACGGCGTCAGCCAGGCGACCGTGTCCCGGACGATCAACGACCTTACGGATCTTGTCCGTATGGCGCTGGACATGTTCATCCCGAACGCCGAGGAGGCCGCGGCGGCCATCCGCGGCCGGGTCTGCCTGCTCGACGGCAGCCTAGCCCCGTGCTGGTCGTGGGCCACGCGGCAGGACCTGTACTCGGGCAAGCACAAGACGACCGGACACAATTTCCAGGTGATCAGCGACCTCGACGGAAACATTCTCGCCATCTCCGAGCCGGTTCCTGGGAAATGCCATGACATGGCGGCCATGAAGGAGACCGCGTTCGACGTCCTTCTCACGCTGGCCGGCGACGTCATCGCGGACAAGGGTTACCAGGGATCCGGCTACGTGACGCCCGTCAAGAAACCCCAGAACGACGATCTTCTCGTCCGCGAGCACGATTTCAACACGTAGGTTAGCGGTCTGCGGGCAGCGGTCGAGCGCTCGGTCGCGCACCTCAAGACCTGGCGAATTCTTCACACCGACTACCGCCGGCCGATCGGGACGTACCGATCGTCATTCAACGCCGCCATTGGACTCTACTTCTTTGAGCTCAGCTTTTCCTGAATGAAATCAGTTCTGAATAATCCTCATGGCTTGAGGTAGCCCGCAGTTTCAGTGACGCGAAATGGGAGGAGCAACAGGCCCCAGGAAGCCGGCGGTCAATCGCCGAGGCACTCGGCGCCGTCACCGGCGCCCTGTTCAACGCCCCCATTCCCACCGAACTCGCCGAACTTACCCGTGAAGCTCTTTCAGGCTGGACGTTCAACACGGGCGCGCGCACCATCACAGACCGAGCCGGCCGACGCCGCGACGCAGAGCCGCCCGTAGAATGGTCGGCGGTGCTCGACTGGATGGAAAGCCACAGCCGACCCATCACCGACCTCGCCAACGCAGACATCATCCACGCGGCCCACCTGGCGCTATCCCGCCGCATGGACGGCAGAACCGCGGCCGCGAACACCATAACCCGCCGGCGCCAGGTCTTCGGAATGGCGATCAAATACGCCGTCGCCCGAGGCGACCTGGACACCAACCCGCTCGACGACCTCGACTGGAGACCACCACGCAAACTTGTCGCGATCGACCGCCGCGTAGTCGTCAATCCCGACCAGGCACGCCGCCTGCTCGCCGCAGTCGCCGAACGCGCACCCGAACTCGAAGCCTTCTACGCCACGATCTATCACGCCGCCCTGCGGCCTGGTGAACTTCAGGAACTACGCCTAGACCAGCTGACACTGCCTGCCTCTGGCTGGGGCGAGGTGCTACTCGCCGGCAACAACCCCGAGATATCACCCCGCTGGTCCGACGCCCCGCACGACCCGCGCCAACCACGGGAACTCAAGCACCGCGCGAAAGGCGAGACACGCCTGGTCCCCCTGAACCCGCGGCTCGTCGCCATCCTCCACCACCACATCGACACGTTCGGCACCACCACCGACGGACGACTCTTCCGATCAGGGCTCGACGGGCCCGTGAAGGCGAGCCGCTACCTCCCCGTATGGCGTGACGCCCGCACAGCCGCGCTCACCCCGGCCGAGGCGGCGTCACCACTCGCCCGACGCCCCTACGACCTCCGCCACGCCGCAGTATCCGGCTGGGTCAACGCCGGCGTCCCCATCACCCAGGCCGCCGAATGGGCCGGCCACTCCGTCCGCGTCCTCCTCATGGTCTACGCCAAATGCATCGCCGGCCAGGACGAGCTCGCCCGCCGACGCATCGACGCCGCCCTCGCAGCCGGCGACGACCAGACACCCGTCGACGAAGATCGCTCCCAGCCACAGCTCAGCCACAGACACCCAGACACAGCCGGTCCTGACCAGACACAACCAGACACCGCCCCGGACCTGACCGACGACCCATCAGATCCCGACTGGGGCCTCTGACCAGCCAAAACGCCGTCTGATCAGGCCTTTGCCAGGTGCCTGCTGATCACGAGCCGCTGGATCTGGTTGGTGCCTTCGAAGATTTGCATGACCTTGGCTTCGCGCATGTAGCGCTCGACTGAATAGTCCTTGGTGTAGCCGGCGCCACCGAAAACTTGGACGGCGTCCTCGGTGACCTTCATCGCGGCGTCGGTGGCGACGAGCTTCGCGATGCTCGCCGCCCGGGAGAACGGCCGGCCGGCGTCGCGCAGCCGGGCCGCTGCCAGCGTCGTCGCCCTGGCCGACTCGACGGCGGCCGCCATGTCGGCGAGCAGGAAGCCGAGGCCCTGGTGATCGATGATCGGCCGGCCGAACGCCTCCCGCTCCCGCGCGTAGGCGACGGCGTCGTCGAGCGCCCGCTGGGCGAGGCCCGTGGCGGCGGCCGCGATCCCGAGCCGGCCGGAGTCAAGCGCCGACAGCGCAATCGTGAGTCCCTGCCCCTCGGCGCCGACGAGCCGGTTCGCCGGGACGGCCGCGTTCTCGAACGCGATCTGCGTGGTCGGCGAGGCGGTGAGGCCCATCTTGCGTTCCGGCGCATGTGGCGTCATGCCGGGTGTGTCTGCGTCGATGAGGAAGCAGGAGATGCCGCCGCGGCCTTCGCCGGTGCGGGCGAACACGGTGTAGAAGTCGGCGGCGCCGCCGTGGGTCACCCAGGCCTTGGTGCCGGACAGGACGTAGTCGCCGCCGGTCTCGGTCGGCGGGGTGGCGGTGGTCTTCAGCGCGGCCGGGTCCGAGCCGGCATGCGGCTCGGACAGGCAGTAGGCGCCGAGCAGGTCGCCGGACAGCAGCCGCGGCAGGTGCTCCTCGCGCTGGGTATCGGTGCCGAAGTTCGCGAGCGGATAGCAGGACAGGGCGTGGACGCTGACGCCGACCGCGACCGACGCCGACCGGTAGGCGATCTCCTCCAGAACCTGGAGGTAGACCTCGAACGGCTGCGCGCCACCGCCGAACCGCTCCGGGTAGGGCAGGCTCAGCAGCCCGGCCTGCCCGAGCGTCGTGAACACCTCGCGGGGGAAGTGCGCCTCGGCCTCGTCGCGCGCGATGCGCGGCTCCAGCTCCTTGGCGCAGATGTCCGCGGCGAGCGCGACCACTTCGCGCGCCTCGTCGGATGGCAGCAGACGTTCGACGACCGGCACGGCGACCACTCCTCCCGGCGACCAGCCAGCCAGGTGTGACGTGACACCCGGCGGCCCCGACAGTACCAGGAGAGGTACCTGGGTACTACTTCTGGTCTCTCATATGTTCGATCATCGACCGAAGGAGGACAAGGAGGACACTGATGGCGGTCAGCTCTCGGTCTCGGCCAACGCCTCGGCGACGGGAAAACTGGGCAGCCCGTGGGCCTCGGCGACGGGGATGTAGGTGACTCGGCCGTCGTACGTGTTGAGGCCGCGAGCCAGTGCCGGATCGAGGTGCATCGCGCCGCGCCAGCCGTGGTCGGCGAGTGCGACGGCGTACGGCAGGGTGGCGTTCGTCAGCGCATGGGTGGAGGTGCGCGGAACGGCGCCCGGCATGTTCGCGACGCAGTAGAAGACGGTGTCGTGCACCTGATAGGTCGGGTCGTCGTGGGTCGTCGGGCGCGTGTCCTCGAAGCAGCCGCCCTGGTCAACCGAGATGTCGACGAGCACCGCGCCCGGACGCATCCGGGCGACCGTCGCGTTCGTGACCAGCTTCGGCGCCCGTGTCCCGGGGATCAGCACTGCGCCGATCACCAGGTCGGCCTCGAGCACCGCCCGCTCGATCTCGTAGGCGTTGGAGGCGACCGTCCGCACCCGGCCCTCGAAGCGGGCGTCGGCGGCACGCAGCCGGCCCAGGTCGCGGTCGAGCAACGTCACGTCCGCGCGCATGCCAACCGCGATCGAGGTCGCGTTCAGCCCGGCGACGCCGGCGCCGATGACGACGACCTTCGCCGGGTCGACCCCCGGAACCCCGCCGAGCAGCACTCCACGCCCGCCGGCCGCCGCCAGCAGGGCCTGGGCACCAACCTGCGGCGCCAGCCGGCCGGCGACCTCCGACATCGGCGCGAGCAGCGGCAGCGACCGGTCCGCGAGCTCGACGGTCTCGTAGCCGACGGCGGTGACCCGCGCGTCCAGCAACGCCCGCGTACACGGCAGGGACGCGGCCAGGTGCAGGTAAGTGAACAGCACGAGCCCGGGGCGCAGCCGGTGGAACTCCTCCTCGACCGGTTCCTTGACCTTGAGCACGAGATCGCCCGCAGCCCAGGTCGCGTCCGCACCTTCGACGATCTTCGCGCCGGCGGCGGCGAACTCGGCATCAGTGATCATGGAGCCGAGGCCCGCGCCAGCCTCGACGAAGATGTCGTGGCCATGTCTGGTCAGCTCGTGAACGCCCGCGGGGGTGGCCGCCACCCGGTACTCGCGGTTCTTGACCTCTCGGGGGATCGCGATCCTCACAGCTGGGCTCCCTCACACAAGCGCGACATGACGCGACGCGATACAGCGCGCCGCGATACAGCGCGCCGCCGACGCGGCTCGGTTCACCGTGATGCGCCCCCATTCGACATGAGACCGCAATGCGATAACCGTCGCCGCGACGATCATATGCTTCGGAAACACTCGCGATGTGGCCGATGTTCCGCGAGAACCGTATGATGAGCCGCATCTTTGGACGCAACGTCGGCGACGGCGGCAGCGACGGCGACCGTGGCCGGCCCGCCGCCAGCCCGCTGCCGGCCCGGCGGAAGGACAGCCGTGACAGCCCTCGACCCTGCGACCGACTTCCCCCTCAGCCCCTCCCCCACTGCTGGCCTCTCCTGCGCCACCGACGCGCTCACACGGTCGGCCGCGGCCCACCTGTGGCCGCATTTCTCCCGGCTGTCGTCGGTAGCGGCCGGCGAACTGCCCGTCATCGTCCGCGGCGACGGCGCCTACCTCTGGGACGCGAACGGCCACAAGGTCCTCGACGGGCTCGCCGGGCTCTTCGTCGTCCAGGTCGGCCACGGCCGCGCCGAGCTGGCCGAGGCGGCGCGCAAGCAAGCCGAGCAGCTTGCCTTCTTCCCTATCTGGGCGCATGCCCACCCGGCCGCCATCGATCTCGCCGAACGCGTCGCGCATCTCGCCCCCGGTGACCTGAACCGGGTCTTCTTCACCACCGGCGGCGGCGAGGCCGTCGAGTCGGCCTGGAAGCTCGCCAAGCAGTATTTCAAGCTCGTCGGCAAGCCGCTCAAGCACAAGGTCATCAGCCGTACCACCGCCTACCACGGCACCACCCAGGGCGCACTCGCGATTACTGGCATCCCGTCGCTCAAGCAGATGTTCGAGCCGCTGGTGCCCGGCGGCTTCCGCGCCGCGAACACGAACTTCTACCGGGCGCCCGAGCACGGCGACGACCTGGTCGCGTTCGGCCGCTGGGCCGCCGACCAGATCGCCGTCGCGATCGAGCAGGAAGGGCCGGACACGGTCGCCGCCGTCTTCCTGGAGCCGGTGCAAAACGCCGGCGGCTGCTTCCCGCCGCCGCCCGGGTACTTCCAGCGAGTCCGCGAGATCTGCGACGAGTACGACGTGCTGCTCGTCTCCGACGAGGTCATCTGCGGCTTCGGCCGAACCGGGGCGATGTTCGGGGCGCAGCGTTACGGCTACCAGCCCGACATCATCACCTGCGCGAAGGGCCTGACCTCCGGCTACGCCCCGCTCGGCGCGATGATCGTCAGCGATCGTCTATCCGAGCCGTTCCTGCACGGAACGACCAGCTTCGCCCACGGCTACACCTTCGGCGGCCACCCGGTGTCGGCCGCCGTGGCCATGGCGAACCTCGACATCTTCGAACGCGAGGATCTCGTCGGCCACGTTGAACGCAACACCGCTGCGTTCCGCGCCACCCTGGAGAAGCTGTACGACCTGCCGATTGTCGGTGACGTGCGCGGCGACGGCTTCTTCTACGGCATCGAGCTGGTCAAGGACAAGGCCACCAAGACGAGCTTCACCGCGGACGAGTCCGAGCGGCTGCTGCGCGGCTTCCTGTCCAGCGCGCTCTACGAGGCGGGGCTGTACTGCCGCGCCGACGACCGCGGCGACCCCGTCGTCCAGCTCTCCCCGCCGCTGATCTGCGAGCAGAGCCACTTCGACGAGATGGAGTCCATCCTGCGCTCCGTCCTCACCGAGGCCTGGACCAGAATCTGACGCCATCCGGCCGCGGGGCCGCGGGGCCGCGGGGCCGGCCCGAGCGGCGGGCGCGCCACTCCAGATGACATTCGGCGAAAATGACCCGTAGAACGCGGCAAAGGCCGGCAGCCCAAGCTGCCGGCCTTTGCCGTCGAAGGCGTGGCCCCCTGATTGCCTCGCCTGCGCGTCCGTTTAGGAGAAGAGCCCGATCCGCGGTGGGAGCGAGGGAAGGCGGTCCACGGAGGAACCGGCCTGGCCGCGCCGTCCCGGCGCCATCGAAGCGACCACCCAATCCGGGACGTCGGCTTCGGCGCTGCTCGCGCCGTGGGCCGCGTCGCCGGAGTGGGTCAGACCGCGGAGCATGCCTCCGATCCGAGACATGGTCGGAAATGAGCGCGTCATTGGGCTCTCCTGCTTTCTCTGGCATGCCCCGCGGCCCGAAGCCGCGGAGGTTTCTTTCCGACGCCTCATCATTGAGGCGCATCGCCATGAAAGCCTGTCCGGAGGTGTTCCGTCCCAGGTTCGACGCCCGGCCGACAAGCGCCGCGGGTAGCCGACACCTTTGCGGACGCCTGGCCGACAGCTCTCGGTCGTCGGCGCACCGGCTGGTGACGCTGCGCCGACGACACGCCATCCGCCGACGCAGAACCGACGGCACAGCGCCAGCGACTCCGACTTCGTTGCGCCAGCGCCTCTGACGACGCCACGCCAGCGACGCCGTGCAGACAGCGCGCCGGCTGGCGAGGCCGTAGGCGGTACTCAGCCGAGGTCGTGTCCAAGCTGGGTAAGGCCGGCCGCGGCGGTGGTGAGCGCGCCGAAGCAACGCGCGGCGTCCAGCGGATGACCGACATAGTCGAACAGCCGGCCGGCGGCCAGGAGCGACGCGTCCGCCCGCACCGGGTCGCCCTCCAGCCGGGCGACGTGAGCCTCGGCCTCCTGCGTGGCGGCCTGCCAGGCGGTGCCGTCCCACAGCGCGGCCGACGAGCGCGCCGCGGCAAGGTGGCGCCGCGCCCGTTCCAGGTCACCCGACCGCGCGGCCGCGATCGTCGCCGGCACGGCCGAGGTCACCGAGCAGAACACGCAGCCGTCCTCGACACCGAGCGTCTCCTCCATCCGGGTGAGCGCGACGTCGGCGGCCGCCGTGTCCGGCGCGGCCGCGACCAGCGTTCCGTGGATGCGGTGCAGCAGATGCGCGGCGATCGGCGACCAGCGGGCCAGCGGCAGGGCGCGCAGCAGCAGGCGGTTCGCGTCGGCGGTGTCGCCGTGGGCGAGCCGCACCTCGGCCAGCCGCTGCAAGGAGTGCGCCTCGCCGGAGGTCGCGCCGATGGCGCGGTGCAGGTCGACCGCCTCGGCGAGCCGGCGCTCGGCGGGTTCGAGGTCGCCGGCGAGCAGCCGCGCCTCGCCGGCGAGGCACGCGGCGAACGCCAGCGCCCGGGCCGCGCCCACCCGCTCGGCCGCCTCGGCCAGCCGGTCCGCGATGGTGACCACCTCGGCATAGGGCGTCGGCCCGTACAGCATGATCTCCGCGACGCACAGATGGGCGTCGAACACGGCCGTCGCGAGCGCCGGCAGGCGGCTGTCGTGCCGCAGGTCCGAGGTCAGCTGCGCGAAGTACTCGCCGCGGCTGTGCGCGACGAGGCCACGCAGGCTGATGAGGTCGAAACCGAACCGGGTCGTCGGGGCGGACGCGAACCGGCGGCCGCCCTCCTCGGCGATCGCCGCGGCCGCGTCGATGTCGCCCCGGAAGTAGGCGAGGTGTCCCCTGCCCAGCAGGATGGCCAGGTCGGCGGGGCCGCCGTCCGGTTCGAGCTCGTCGAGGACGGCGGCGGCCGCGTCGAGGTCGCCGGCGAGCAGCAGCGCCCGGGCCAGGCGGGCCCGCGGCACCCTCGCGTCGGCCGGCGAGGCGAGCGCGATGGCCATCCGGTAGGCGTCCGGGGCTCCGGGGTCGGCGAGCGCGACCAGCAGGTCGGCACGCAGCGCGGCGAGCGCCGCGGCGTCGGGTCCGGTGGCGTGCTCGCGGATCTCGTCGAGCTGGGCGAGCGCGTCCCGGTGGGCGCCGAGCGCCGCGGCCGTCTCGGCGGCGCGCAGCACATAGGGCACGGCGCGGGCACGCTCCCCGGCCTGGACCAGATGGTGACCGATCCGGCTAGGCGGCCCGCCCGCCGCAGCGAGCCGGTCGGCCACCGCACGGTGCGCGCCGCGCAGCCGGTGCGGCGCGAGTTCCGCGAGGAGGCCGTGGCGCACGAGCTGGTGACGGAACCGGAAGCCGCCTTCGGTGCGGTCGAGGACGCCGCGGTCGAGCAGGTCGTCGAGCAGCGCGTACGCGTCCTGCTCGGCACGGCCGGACAGGGCGACGAACTCGTCCGTGTCGAACGAGGTGCCGGCGAGCGCCAGCAGGCGCAGCAGGTCGCGGCTCGCGGGCGCCAGGCCGCCGATCATCGTGGCGTCCACGGTCAGCGGGCTCGCCGGGTCCAGCGCCACGCGCCGCGCGATCTGGAGGGCCGTGAACGGCAGCCCGCCCGAGGCCTCCCAGATCCGTTCAGCCAGCGGGCTGGCCACGGCCGCCTCGCGGGCGACGAGCGCGGCGATGGCCACCCGGTCGAGGGGGGCGAGGTCGACGGCGACGGCGCCCCTGGCCAGCAGGCTCGCCCGGATCTCGTCGAGGGCCGGCGGGCCGGCGACGGCCGGGCGATGGGCGAGCAGGAGCACGACGGGCCGGCCTGCGAGCGACCGGACCAGGTAGTGCGCCAGCCGGAGGCTGGCCTCGTCGGCGTCCTGCAGGTCGTCGATGACGAGCAGCACCCCCGGGCGGCCACCTGGCACGGCCGCACCGGACACATGGTCGGACCCGACGGAACGATCGGACCCGACGGAACGACCGGAGCCGGTGGAACGATCGGATGCCGGAGAAAGCACGGAGTCGGCGCCGCGGCCTGAGCCGGCGTCGCGACCGGAACCAGCGGACTCGGCCGCGGCGCGCAGCAGTTCGGCGGCGGCCACGAACAGCCGCTGATGCCCGCTCGAGCCAGACCAGTCCAGGTCTCGGCCTGACATGGCCCGCTCGAGCTCACCGCGGAACCGCTCGTCGATCTCGCCAAGCAGCGTCGGGCAACGTCGGCACAGGTCGGCGAGCGCCTCCAGGACCGGAGCGTAGGGCCAGGCACCCTCGAGCGCCGCCGCCGTTCCCACGCCGACACACCAGCCCGCCGTCGCGGCGCGGCGGGTCACGGCGTCGAGCAGCGCCGACTTGCCGACCCCCGCCGGGCCGCTGACCAGAACCGCGCCACGACCGCCGCCATCACCAGCACCGGCCGGGTCCGATGGCAGGCCCGTGCCGGGGCCGGTGCCCGCGGCGGCCCCGGCGAGCGCCCGCTCGACGAGACCGAGCTCCCTGTCCCGCCCGATCAAGTCTGCGGCGGCCAGACCGTCCGGACGCCGCTGCGCGGCCTTCCCGCTGACGTCCGCGGCCGAGGTCCGTTCGGGCTCCGGGCCGAGTGCCGCCGACGCGGGCAGTGGAGGCTCGGACACAGATCCCGACGGCACGGACGCAGATGCCGGCGGCACGGACGCGGGCGGCACGGACACAGATGCCGGCGGCACGGACGCGGGCGGCACGGACACAGATGCCGGCGGCACGGACGCGGGCGCGGGCGGCGGTGGGACGGGTGGTCGCGGAGTGGTTGGCGTAGGCGTCGACGAGAGAACCGCCGGCGGCGGCGAGTCCGCCAGGGCAGCCGCACGCAGCGCGAGAGCGGCCTGACCGGGGCCGACGCCGAGCTCTCGGCGCAGCGCCCGGTCCATCCGTTCGAACTGGCGCAACGCCGCGTGCCGCTCGCCGCGGGTGACGTACCCGCGCATCAGGGTCAGATGGGCTTCCTCGTCCGCCGGGTCCTCGGCGAGCACCCGCTCCCAGCGGCCGGCGGCGCGCAGCAGCCGCAGGTAGAGCAGCCGCAGCCGGTCACGGTCGGCCTGCGTCCACGGCTCGTACAGGTCATCCGGCAGCAGCGGCCCGCCGTAGGAGTCCGCCGCGCGCGCCGCCTCCTGCGCCCACGTCTGCGCCGGCCCCGCTCCGGGTGTCGAGCTCCTACCGATCCCACCGATCACATCGGGACCGCCGGGACCGCCGGGACCCCTGGGCTCGCCAGGACCACCGGGCTCGCCGGAGCCGGTGGTGAGGCCGAGGGCCTGTCCCGCCAGGCGCTCGAAGACGCGGACGTCGATGGTGACGGCCCGGTCCGGGCAGAGCGCGACGACCTCGCCGCGCAGGAGTACACCGTCGGCGTCGCGCAGCGCCCGCCGAGCGAAGTGCGCCGCCTTGTGCAGCCGGGGCGCGGCCTCGTCGACGGGAACATCGGGCCAGAGCGCGTCCAGCACCTGCTCCCGGTGCAGCCGGCGCCCCGGTGCGAGCGCCAGCACCTTCACCAGCGCCGCCGCCTGCCGACGGCGCCAGACCTCCTCGGGCAGCGCCTCGGCCCGCGCCCGGCCCCCGTCCGCCGGGGCAGCCCACAGCAGTACCTCGAAGCCGCCAAGCAGCCGGATCTCCACCTCGGGCCGTGCCGAGCCATCCGGTACCCGTCCTGCCAGCGTCATGAGAACGATTGTCGGCTGGGCAGGGCCGCTTCGGCCCGCCGCGAAACCCGTACCGCCGTCGCCTTCCCGACACCTTCCGCGCCACCGCGCCCCGCCGTCCGCGCCATCCCGCTCAGCCTTCCCCCGGCTTTGCCCGACCCGTGCCCGCCGCTGCCGGTACAGGTCAGCCTTCCCCCGGCCTTCCCCGGGGCGGTCGCGGCTGTGACAGGCGGGAAGAAGCCTGGTGGAAGAGCCGGCTCCTAGCTTCAGCGACGTCCGGTTCCGACGCCCCGCGGCGGGACTAACCACGAAACACCACGAGAACGAGAGGAGACGTCCGATGACGTCGTTCCCCGCGGTCGCACACGTCGCCGTCACGGTGACCGACCTGGCCACCAGCACCCCCTGGTACACCCAGCTGTTCGGCGCCGAGCCGGTGCTCGACGAGGACACCGGCCCGTTCCGCCACGTCGTCTACGCCCTCGACGGCGGCCAGCTGTTCGGCCTGCACCACTTCCCGGAGAACATCTGGGCCGGCGAGTTCAGCCCCCGGCACGTCGGCCTCGACCACGTCGCGTTCGGCTGCGCCGACCGTGCCGGGCTGGTGGCCTGGCGCGACCGGCTGGAGGAGCTCGGCATCAAGCACGGCGGCATCGTCGACGCGCACTACGGCTCCGGCCTGTCCTTCAAGGACCCGGACGGCATCGCGCTGGAGTTCTTCGCCCCGCCGGCGGCCTGACCACGGGTGACGTGACGGCCAGACGGCCGTGCGGTGGTCGTGGCACCCCCTCCATGACCGCCGCACGGCCGGTCGCCCACCGGCACACGGAACCGGCACACGGAATCCGGCGTGTGGCACCCGGCACCCGAGCCGGCCGACACGCGCAGCCGGCCGACACGCATGCCACGTGGCGAACGACGTCCGTGAGCGCCGGCGGTCCTAGCGTCGACGACGGGCAGACCGCCCGGAATCACGGCAATGCGCGGGACGGCGCCGGCGCGACGGCGAGTCCCGCCGGTGAAAGGCGAGGGGGGACCGTGACCTTGTCACTGGCCGACGCACGTCGGGTCATCGCGGCGGGTGAGCGGCGAGCGCGCGAGCTCGGCCAGCCGATGAACATCGCGGTCGTCGACGGGGACGGCAACCTCGTGTCCCATGTGCGGATGGACGGAGCCTGGGTCGGCAGCGTCGACGTGTCCATCAACAAGGCGGTCACGGCGCGCGCCGCCGGCGCCCACGCCGTCGAGGCGCGCGTGCGCGACCTCGCGGCCGCCGGTGCGCCTCGCTTCGGCGGGCCCGACCACACCGACAACGGGTACCGCCACACCAACAACGGCTACCAGGTGGATCGCCGCTGGTCCGACGGGCCGCGCGCTGACCGCGACACCGACGGTGGCTACGGCGGGGGCGGATACGGCGAGAACGGATACGGCACCGGTGCCGGTGACAGCTACCCCCGCGAAGGCGACCGGTTCGGCGGCGAGGCCGGCCGGGGACGGATCTCGAGGCCTGCGGGCGGCGTGGCCCTGGTGCGCGGCGGGCTCGTCGTCGGCGCGGTCGGCGTCAGCGGGGGCTCGGCCGACGACGACAAGGCCGTGGCCCAAGCCGCAGCCACCGTGCTCTGACCGCTTCCCATCGTCCCAGGGGTGTGTGCGGCCCGTTTTCACCGCCCTGGAATGAGGGCGGCGCGGCGGGTGAAGAGCTCCTCGGCGGCGGACTGGGCCCGGGCCCGGACGGCGGCCTCGTCGCAGGTCAGGAGCTTGCCGCCGGCGAGCAGGCGGCGGCCGTCCACCCAGACGCTGTCGACGTCCTGGCCGGACGACGAGAACACCAGGTGCGCGGCGACGTTGGCGTCCGCGCCTGACAGCAGCGGTGTGGTGTGCAGCTTGCGGAGGTCGACGGTGATGACGTCGGCGCGCTTGCCCGGCTCCAGGCTGCCGGTCATGTCGGCGAGGCCGAGGCAGCGGGCGCCTTCGATGGTGGCCATTCCCAGGATGTCCCACGGGTCGCCGGCGGTGGGGTCGAGGGCGACGAGCTTCTGCAGCAGCGACGCCATCTTGACCTCTTCGAGAAGGTCCAGGTTGTTGTTCTCTTTTTCTCCGTCGCTACCGATGCCGACGGTGACGCCGGCCGACCACAGCTTCACAATCGGCGCAGGTCCGGAGGCGAGCTTCATGTTCGACGCCGGGCAGTGGGCGACCCGGGTGCCGGTCGAGGCGATCAGCTCGATCTCGGCGTCGTCGAGCCAGACGCAGTGCGCGACGACCGCCCGCCCGTCGGCGAGCGCGCCGCGCCGGGCGATCTCCGCCAACGGTCGGTGGCCATAGCGGCGCAGCGACTCCTCAACCTCCCAGCGGCTCTCGCTGGAGTGGACGTGCAGGCCGGTGTCGTACTCGCCGGCGAGCGCCGCGGCGTCGGCGAAGGCGCGTTCGGTGCAGTAGAAGAGGTGCTCGAGCCCGACCCAGGAGCGGACCCGGCCGTCGAACGACGAACGGTGCGCAGCAAGCAGCGCCCGCGTCGAGTCGATCGACTCGAAGTAGTCGTATCCCTCCTCGTCGGCGACGTACGGCACGAGGGTCGCCCGGATGCCGAGCTCGCCGGCGACGCGGGCCGAGCCGTCGAGGAAGCGCCACATGTCCATGACGGACGTCGTGCCGGAGCGCAGCGCCTCGGCGTAGCACAGCCAGCTCGCCGCCTCGGCGATCTCGGGGGTGAGCGCCCGGTGCGCCGGGTCGACGTAGGTCTGCAGCCAGTCGAACAGGGCAAGGCCCTCGGCGGTCCCGCGCAGCAGGCCAGAGTGCAGGTGGCAGTTGTGCAGCCCCGGCAGCACCGCGAACCCGGTCGCGTCGACCACCTCGACGTCCGGCCCGGCCGCCCGCGGGTCGGCGTCGACCTGCGCCACCGTCCCGACCGCGAGGATCTCCGCCCCGTCGAACAGCACGGACCCTGGCTGCAGCAGCGCCCGCCTCGGCGCCATCGGCAGCACGACCCCACCCCGCACCAGCGTCCTCATGCCGCCCCATTCAGCCCCACCCCGCGGGCCTGGACAAGCGACCTCGCGCCGGTGCGGCGCGGGCCACATCCGGACCACTAGCTCAGGTCGACGGCTCGGCGACCTGCGGGTTCTCGTCGCCACGCGGCGCAGTTCCGTTGACCTGGCGCTGCACCGCGGACACCATCCCGACGACGCTCCGCAGCCACGCCTAGCCGTTGACCCGCGGCGGGCGAATGATCCGTAAGGTAGGCAACGGTGTACTGTCGGGTCGTTCAGGGGGTGAGTGGTGGCACGCCACTTCAATACCGCGGGACCGTGTTTGCCGGAGCTCCACTACACGGTCGCTCCACTGTCGCGGCTACCGGAGGCGCCGCGCCTGGTGGAGGAGTCGAACTACTTCGTCCTGCACGCCCCCCGGCAGACGGGGAAGACAACCGTGCTGCGGGCGCTGGCCGCGGAACTCACGGCGAGCGGCCTGTACGCTGCCCTGCATTTCTCCTGCGAGGTCGCTGGATCCGCTGGCGACGACTATCTCGCGGCCCAGCAGGCAATCCTGCAAACAATCAGCCAGTATGCAAGGATTTCGCTACCCGAGGAGTTGCGCCCGCCAGCCTGGCCTGATACGGCAGGCCTCACCCTTCTCGGTGAGGCGCTCACCGCCTGGGCCGGCGTCTGCCCCCGGCCGCTGGTCCTGTTCTTCGACGAGATTGACGCACTACGCGATCAGAGCCTGATAAACGTGCTTCGTCAGCTGCGAAGCGGCTTCAACCTCCGCCCGGCCCATTTTCCTGCATCAATAGCACTCTGTGGCCTGCGCGACGTCCGCGACTATAAAGCCGCTTCGGGTGGCGACCCCGGCCGCCTGGGCACCGCCAGCCCGTTCAACATCAAGGTGGAGTCGCTGCGGCTGGGTGACTTCACCGAAGCCGAGGTGCGGGAGCTCTATGGCCAGCACACCGCCGAGACAGGTCAGAAGTTCACCGAGGAGGCGCTGGAGCGCGCCTTCGAGCTGACCGCCGGGCAGCCGTGGCTCGTCAACGCGCTGGCCCGCGAGGTCGTCCGCAACATGGCCGTCCCGCCCGAGGTTCCCATCACTGCCACGCATCTGGACCGGGCCAAGGAACGGCTGATCCTCGCCCGGGCGACCCATCTCGACTCGCTCGCGGACAAGCTGGTCGAACCGCGGGTCCGGCGAGTCCTAGAACCGGCCCTGGCCGGAACTCTGGCCACATTCGACCCCTACGACGACGACCTCAGCTACGTCCGCGACCTCGGCCTCATCAAGCCGGACGGCCCGGTCGAGGTGGCGAACCCGATCTATCGCGAGGTCATCCCCCGGGTCCTCGCGGCCGGCGTCCAGGCCAACGTCACCGTCAGCCCACGGACGTTCGTGCTCCCCGACGGCCGGCTCGACTTCCGCAAGGCGCTCGAATCGTTCGCCGGCTTCTGGCGGGAGAACGGCGACATGCTCGCCGCGGCCCAGCTCTACCGCGAGGCCGGCCCGCAGCTCATCCTCATGGCCTTCCTGCAGCGCGTCGTCAACGGCGGCGGATATGTGGACCGCGAGTACGGCGTCGGCCGCGGCCGCGCCGATCTTCTGGTCCGCTGGCCCTACACGGGCGCCGACGACCGGCCGGCGCTGCAGCGCGAAGCCGTCGAGATCAAGGTCCACCGCCCGGACAAGGGCGACCCCACCCGCGACGGCATCGCCCAGCTCGACTCCTACCTCGACAGCCTCGGCCTCGACACGGGCACCCTCGTCATCTTCGACCGCCGCCCCACCGCCGCACCCATCGCCCAACGCACCCAGTTCGCCATCGCCACCACCCCCACCGGCCGTCCCATCACGCTGCTGCGCGCCTGACCAACGATCACCCGGCAGGCCTCCCCGGCGCGGAAGACTCCTGGTGATCGGGCAGTCGTGCTCGGGCAGTCGTGCTCGGGCAGTCGTGCTCGGGCAGTCGTGCTCGGGCATAGTGGAGGGATCCGGCGCACCGACCGGCAGGGGAGGAGCCCGGTGAAACGGTTCGACTGGCTGCGCCGCATGGAGCAGCTCGACCCGGAGACGGACTTCCTCGACGTCTACCGGATCAGCTCCACCCACGAGTTCCCGTGGGACTACTTCCACGCGTTGTCATTCGCCCTGTTCCGCACTTTCGCCGTGCCCTCCGTGGGGCGCCTGCTCGCCGAGACCGGCGAGTTCACGGAACGGTCCCAGAAACGCTTCGAGGACACCGTCCTGATCCTCGACGCGGTGCTCGAGCACGGCTTCACCAGTCCGACGGGACGAGCGGCGATCCGTCGCATGAACCAGATGCACCGCGCCTACCCGATCTCCAACCAGGACTTCGTGTACGTGCTGGCTACCTTCGTCGTCGTCCCGATCCGGTGGATCGACCGGTTCGGCTGGCGGCGGCTGAGCGAGACCGAGAAAATCGCTGGCGCCTGCTACTACCGTGAGCTGGGCAGGCACCTGGGAATCACGGACATCCCGGCCACCTACCAGGAGTTCGCCGCCCACCTCGACAGCTACGAAGCCGAGCGCTTCGCCCACCACCCTGGCGGGCGGGCCGTCGGTGACGCCGCGCTCAACCTGTTCACTACTTTCCCACTCGCGCGCCCTCTCCCCACCGCCCTGGTCCGACGCCTCGCCATGGGACTGCTGGACGACCCGCTGCGCGCGGCGCTCGGCTATCCGCGCTTTCCCCAGGGCGAACAGCGCCTTTACGCATCCGCCGTCCGGATGCGCGGCCGCGTCGTGCGACTACTCCCACCGCGCACCGAACCGCTGTACGCCCGCCAGCGCCCCGAAATCCGCGGCTACCCCGATGGCCACGACGTCGCCCAGCTCGGCACATTCCCAACGCGCCCGCAGAACCTGGCCAAGGCGAAAGACGATCAGCCACAATCTCACCCTCACCATTAGTTCCGAGAGCCGGCGCCGGCCGGCCACCTCGGGCGATGGAAAACTGCGGGCGGCCGGCCGGCCGACGTCGGGACGCCCTAGTGCCATAGGCGGCGCCTTTCTATTGCTGACGTTGAACTCGTAAGGTGGTAGGAATCGAGATGCGGCTCGGCCGGCGTAGGGTTCGGAACATGACGAGGCGGCCTTCGCGGTAACCGCGAAGGCCGCCTCCGTCCATCATGGTCGGACGGAAAACCAATTGGTGATCAGGGCCGGTCCGGGCCGGCCACGTGCCTGCGACGAAAGTCGCCAGTGGCCGGCCGGGCCGGTGGCGACCGACGATCTGGTGGAGCTGTCGGAGCCAGGACTCCGAAATTCCCGCCGGTCATGGGACCGGCAGTACCCCGGTAGAACCGTCGGCACCGCCCCGCTCACCGGTCACGAGTTTTCCCCTTGGCGCAACCAGCTATGTTCCGTCAGAACAGGGGCTGGACCTGGATGAGGTCGCCCGCGGACGGCGGACGACTCACAGTGAACGTGCGCTGGAAGTTGCCCGCGGCGACGGAGCAGCTGACAGCCGCCGTGACCTTCTGGCCGAACGGCGGGACGGTGGAGAAGGTCACCCTGTATGAACCGGTTGACGGGTCGGTGGGATCGCCCGGGCTGACGGTCGCCGGCAGCCCGCCGACCGTCACGGCCGTCGGAGTACCCACGCCACAGGCCACGGCGCCCTGGACTGTGACCAGTCCCGAAGTCGGGTCCGCACTCGCCGGCACTGCCGCCGTCACGGCCAACGCGCCAGCGGTTCCGATGGAGGCCAGCAGCCCGGCCGCTCGATGAAATCGCATGAGGAGAACCTCTCTTTCAAGGAGTATCCCTGGAACTTCAAGGTGTATCCCTGGTTCTCTGTCCGTCCGCTCCGAAGGTTACCCGGAGCGATGCGACGCCATGTATTTCCGCGAACACTTTCTGCCGCAGAATTCCGAAGTCCCGATGGACTCGGCGATCGGATGATCGGCGGAAAACAGGCCAAGGCCGGCACGGAGCTGCCTGTTCTTGTCAGCCGATGTCACCATTGTCCGGCACGCCGCGGCCGGGCGACGCACGGGTGACGGGAGCCACCCCAGAGACCTTTTGCTTCTCGCTGCTATCACGCAACGTGACCGCAGGATTGGCCAATAGGCATCGTGCGAACCACGCGGCGACGAGCCCTTTCCGGCGGCGGCCCGGCGGGCGCTCGGGGACGCGCAGCTGCGCCGCAATCCGGGGAAGGCGACGACCACGATCCGTGGACGGCGCGCGTCGGTCGCGACCAGCGACATCGAGCTCCACCGGGTCGAGGGAGTCCACGGACCGCGCACGTTGGGAGTCGTCCTCGCCGAGTGACGCCGGCCGCCGCCCGCTGGCGGCGGCGGGCGCCGGCCGGCGCCGGCGGATGGGCATGTCGCGTAGGTGTCCCTCCTCGTGGCGTGCGCATAGCGGGTGTTCAGCGATCTCCAAGGGTTGGTGCCCACTCTGACGGTGGTGCCGCGATCGTTGCGCACGCACCGACCCTGCGGGCTGTGGCAAGGCCGGCACGCCGAGCGCAGCGAGCCGCGGCGAGGGCCGACGAAGGGACTCGCACCATGACAACCCAACGACGCCTGGCGCCAACGGAGCCGGCGTTCAAGGTGCCAGAGCCCCTCATCGGGGGAAGGCACTGACCCAGTGGCGGTCCTCCCCCGAACCTCTACTCCGTCCGCACCAAGCCCTCGTCCGCACTGAGCCACCGTCCGCACTGAGCCCCCGTCCGCACTGGGCCACCACGGCCACCTAGCACGATCAACGAAAGGAAACGACGATGCCTGGTCCCAGTAGACCGTCCCTTCGGCCAGCCGGCTCGTACCGTTCCTCCCCCACGGATCCCGAGCCGGCCGACACCGCCGCCGGCGCGATCCGCACGACCGTGAAGCCGCCGTCGAGCTGGCTGCTCACCGTCGACTGGACCGCGTGCGACGGCCGCGGGTGGTGCGCCGAGCTGCTGCCCGAGGTGATCGCCCAGGATCGCTGGGGCTACCCGATCCCCCGCGAGGACGCCGACCGCGCCGCGGCAGCCGCCCGCACTGCCGCCCATGAGGTCACGCGCGCCACCGCCCGGGCCACCGCCCGCGACGCCGCTCGAGGCACGGACCGCGCGGCGGCCCGCCGAACCCGCGAGATCCCGGTTCCGGCGCCGCTGGCGGGCCACGCCCGCCGCGCCGCCGACACCTGCCCCCGCCAGGCCCTCCGCCTGCGCCACCTGCCCTGATCGGGAAACCGAGAAGCCTATGGGCATAGTCCGGTACAGCCCGGCATGGCACGGAGCAACCGTCGTCGTCGTGTCCGGCGTGAGCCCACTTCCCGGTGCGACGCCGAGCGCGCGGCGAGGTGAGGCGCACTCGCCTCTCGCGGCCGAGCCGGCGCCTGGCGGCGTCGACGCGGGCGATCGTCATCGAAGGGCCGGCGAGCCTGACTGCCTCGTCGGGCAGGATCGTGAGGCCGGTATGCCCATCAGGCAACCGCTATCATGGCGCGGTGCCTGAACCGCCGGTGATCGCCTATGGCCGCACCCTGGACGCCGACACGTGGTGGGCGGTACTGCCGTCGGGTGCGGTCGTCCGCCGGGATGGGTTGAACGATCTGCTTCTCGCAGTCGAGCGAATCATGGCCGAGGAGCAGCCCGGCCGGATCTTCTCGTTCAGCCTCGACTCCACGGGCCTGTGGGATCCCGGGGACCCGGAGCCTACTGAGCGTGGCCCGGAGCCCACGAGCGCCAAGGGCTGATGCCGCCGCTGCGGGGGCCCGGCCGGGCGCCGCACGGAGGGGACCTCCACGCGGCGGCCGACCGGGTTGTGAGAAGGGCCTCAGGAGTCACAGTGAGCGTCCAGCCTTGGATGGATCTTAAGAAATCCTTCGGAGCTGCTGACGAGGCCGTCTGAGCGACCTCGTCGGTGACGTGGCGCTACGCGTCAGCCTGGCCGTCGGCCGGCGCCGCCTGGCTGTCGGTCGCGGTGGACCCGGGGGCCGCGGGGGCCGCGGGGGCCGCGGGCGGGTCGCCCTCCGATGCGGCGGCAGGCTCCGCGGCGGCCTGTGCAGCGGGCTGCACGGTCGGCTCCGCCGTGGGCTCACCGGCCAGGATGAGGTAAAGCGCGCGACGCGCGTCGGCGAGGACCCTCTGGGCGCCCGCGACCTGGTCGGGGCTGCCGGTCTTGGCAACCTGCCAGGCGGCGGCGTGCATTTCGTGGACCAGGCTGCGCAGGTCGGCACCGCCGCCCGCGCGGGCGGCGAACCCGGCGAACGGGTCACCGAGCGTGGCACTGTTCCTGGTGACATGCTGGCGGCCGGCCTCGGTGAGGGTGACGAGCCGCCGGCCGCCCTCGGCGGTGACGGTGACCAGGCCCTCGTCCTCGAGCTGGCTGATCGTCGGGTACACGGCACCCGGGCTCGGCTGCCAGACACCACCGGTGCGCTCAGCGATCGCCTGCATCAGCTGATAGCCGTGCATCGGACCGTCCGCCTCGGCGAGCAGCAGCAGGACGGCTGTCCGGACGTCGCCGCGGCCGGCACGGCCACGGCCGCCACCAGGGCCGCCCTGGCGCATCCGCCGGGCCCATGGGCCAGCGCCCCACGGGCCCGGGCCACCGGGCGGAACCGGCCCGGGAGGCATCGGGCCCAGATGTGGCTCGCCGAGGAACGGCCCGGCCTCAGGGCCAGGAAACGGCCCCATGCCCGGCCCGGGGAACGGTCCGGCGCCGGGGCCGCCGTGGACCGCGAACCCGAACTCCGGCCGCCGGAACGGACCGTGGTGCATCCGCCGGCCACCGCCGTGATGGCCGTGATGGCCGTGCTCTCCCGGCTGAGCTCCTGATCGATGACGATGATCGAACTTCATGATTGCTTCTCCTTGCGGAATGTGCGCGCAGGGGCACGCTGTGGAGGTAGGTACACGGGGGCGTCTGCCGGGCGTCCGGGTGACGCGGTCATCGCGCCGACTTGGCCCGGCGCCCCCGCTGGTTGGCACCGGCACCGGCACCGCTCTTGGCGGTGGTCAGCTCGTCGAGCCCGAACCAGTGTTTCAGTGACACGCTCACGATATATCGCGTTAGCACGCTTGGCAATCCCCCGGCCGTCGTCGGAGTCCGTCGCCGCCTCTCCTGGCCACCCTCCACGCCAAAGCTCCAGGCCAGACGCCGCGCCCGGCGCACAGGCCCCGCCCGGCGCACAGGCGCCGGCCGGCGCACAGGCGCCGCACTTGGCACGCGGGACTGCCGTTCAGCCCGGCCCGTCACGGCGCGGACGGGCCGCGGACGGTCTTGGTTGAATCACCGGGTGGACGGCACACCGGCACGGCACGGCGCGGCAGGTTCGGGGCCCGTGACGGTGGGAGAGCCAACGGCCAAACGCGAGACGCCGACGGACCCGATGCTGGCGGCCATGGCCGCGCTGGCCGAGCGGCTGGCCGCGCCGGCTGCCGTCCCCGGTCCCCTCGATGCGTTCGAGGCCCCCTTCCAGGTCCTGTCCCGGCGGCACGACCGGCTGGTGGTGCGTCGGGGGAACGTCGTACTCAAGGCACACCAGGAAGACGTCGACACGGCCGCGCTCGCGGCCCGGCTGCAGGCCGCGGCTGACCCCCGCCTCGCCACGGCTCTCCTGGCACCGCTGACCATCCCGGGCGCCGAGCTCGCCGGCCATGCCATCCGGCTGGCCGGGCGCTGGGTCAGCGGCTGGCCGTTCGGCGCCGCACTCGGGCCGGCCGACGCGGACGCCGCCCCGTGGGAGCAGGCCGCGACGCTGCTGGCCCGGCTGCACACCGCGCCGTGCCCGGCCGCCGTCGCGGCGCTCGCCGCGCATCCGCGCAGGCGGCTTGCGCCCGCCCTCGAGACGCTTCGCCGTCAGGTACCGGCGCCCGGGCCTGCCGAGACCCGCCCAGGATCGAATCTCCCGGCCGCGGGCGAAAGCGAGGCGGCCCGGGATGTGGTCCTGGCCGCCTACCAGGCGTTGCCGGACCGGGACGCGGGGTCGACCGCGCGGCCCGGCCGGCCGGTCACGCTGATCCACGGCGACTGGCACCTCGGCCAGCTCGTCAGGACTGACAGGACTGACAGGGCCGACAGGGCCGACAGGGCCGACAGGGCCGACAGGGCCGGGGCTGGCGGGTGGCGGCTGGTCGACGTCGACGACCTCGGGATCGGCGACCCCGCGTGGGATCTGGCGAGACCCGCGGCCTGGTTCGCGGCCGGGCTGCTGGCGCCGGTGACGTGGACGCGTTTCGTGGACGCCTATCGGGCGGCCGGCGGCCCGGCGCTGCCCGCAACCGGCGACCCGTGGCCGGCCGTCGACCTGCCCGCCAGGACCTTCGTCGTCGAGTACGCCGCCCGTGCCCTGACCGCGTCCCTGCCCACGGCCCAGGGCGGTGCGCACGAGGGCGGTGCGCACGAGGGTGATGACGACGCCGACGTCCTCGCCGGCGAGAGCGGGCAGGACACCGGAGCTGGCACGGGAGGCCTGACTGGTACGGGCGGGCTGGTGGGCCCGGATGGACTGGACCCGCTGGGACGGGCGTTCGTCACCTGCTGTCGTCGGATGCTGTCACCAGTCGGCGGTGGTCCAGAAGTGAGCTGACGGCGTCGCAGCCGGCAAGACCGGGGCCCGGTCGGACAGCCGACAGCGCTGTAGATGGTGCAAGGTCATAAGCTACTGCCCCGAAGAGTCCGCCGCCGGATGGGTAGGAACACGTGAGCCACGCGATGATGCAGTGTCCCAAGTGCCACTCGATGATGCGGACGTACAGCCGCAACGGCGTCCAGATCGAGCAGTGCGACGGCTGCCGCGGGATCTTCCTCGACTACGGCGAGCTGGAGGCGCTGACCCGGCTGGAGGCGCAGTGGGCGCAGCCGGCCCCGCCCGCTCCGCCGCCCGCCGGGCAGCCCTACGCCCAGCCCTACGCCCAGCCTGCCTGGGGCCACGGCGGCCACGGCGGCCACGGGGCGTTCGGCCACAATCGTGGTCACGGCCGCCACGGTCAGGGTGGCTTCTTCAACATGTTGTTCTCCACCTGAGCGGCGCCCGGACATTGCCAGGGCTGGCGCAGCGGCACACCACGGCCCGCGTCGGAGCGTAGTCGCGCCGGACGGGTGAGACGCCCACGGAGCATCCCCCGGACCTGTCGCGACAGCCGGACGACGACGTGCATGCCGAACCGGAATGTTTAGGGTCACCCTGGACCAAGGCAGGCCGTATAAAGGACAGCATGGCCACCGCCGGACCCGTCCCGCTGCTCATCGTCGGAGCCGGTGGCCTGGCCCGGGAGGCGGCCGAGGCCGCCCGCACGTCCGGCGACCACCACGTCGTCGGCTTCCTCGACGACAACCCGGCGCTGTGGGGCGCGCCCATCGGAGGCGCCCAGGTGCTCGGCGGCCTGGAACGGGTGGCCCACTATCCGCGGGCTCGCCTGCTCCTCGGGCCAGGCCGCGGGCGTTCACGCGCCGTGCTGCGCCACCGACTCGACCAGATGGGCGTCACCGCCGACCGCTACACCCGCGTCGTTCATCCCCGCGCCGTCGTGCCGCCTTCGTGCTCGGTCGGCGCCGGGTCGGTGCTGCTCGCCGGTGCCGTGCTGACCGCGGACGTGACCGTCGGCCAGCATGTCGCGGTGATGCCGAACGTGGTGCTCGCCCATGACGTGGTCATCGAGGACTACGTGAGCATCGGCTCGGCGGTGACGCTCGCCGGTGGCGTTCGGGTGCGCGCCGGTGCCTACCTGGGGCAGGGCTGCGGCGTTCGCGAGGGGCTCACCATCGGCGCCTGGTCACTGGTCGGCATGGGCGCCGCCGTGCTGCGCACGATCGGCGACAGCGAGGTCTGGGCAGGCGTGCCGGCCCAGTTGCTGCGTCAGGCAGCCGGCCCGCCGCCCGTGCCGGCCAGCTCACCCGATGCCACGCAGCGGCCGGGGCTCGTCCGTACTGTGCGCTGACCGGCGGGTCGAATTCCGGCCAGCCGCGCGCGGGATTTCAGCCGGGCAGCTCGGTAATTGACAAAATGTGACCGTCAGGATCCGGGAACCAGACGACCCGGTCACCCCCTGGGGCCGTCCAGATACCAAGCCCATCCTGATCGAGGCCCTCGTAGCGATTGACCTGAACGCCTCGCTCGGTGAGCCACCGCACCGCCGTGGCAATATCGTCCACCCGCCAGCCGACCGTCGTGAACGGCCGGGCGACGATCTCAGGCACCGCGCTGAGCCGCAGCATGGTGCCGTCGGTCTGGAACACGGCCGCCGACGCGGTCTCCTCGACCAGCCGCAGCCCGAGAACGCCCTCATAGAAGGCCAGTGCCCGGTCAAGGTCGACCGTGGGCACAAATGCGATCAGCTCGGCGTCAGCAAGCACTTCCCCACCGTCCCATGCGGCCGACACACCCTAACCACATCGTCCCATTGTGAGATTTCAGCTACAAAACGCCGAAGATATCGGATGGCCCGCGGCGCGCTGTCGATACACGAAGGTGTCGACAGCGAAACGACGGCGGCAACACCGGCGGCGGCAGTGGCGGCGGCAACAGTGACGGCGGCGGCAACAGCGGCACGGGCATCCGCCAAACAGCCGACGACGACGGCGGTGGGACGGCGAGGTCGGCCGGCGGACGGCTTCGTCCACCGGCCGGCCATGGGCCGCAGGGAGTGGGGCGCCGACGCCTACGCGGCGAGCACCGAGTCGCGACCCCGGTCGAACGCCGCCGGCTCCAGGGCCAGGTCGAGGACCTCGCGGACGTCGGAGACGAGGTGCACGGTGAGCGCGTCCCGCACCGCCGCCGGCACGTCGTCCAGATCCGGGCCGTTGCGGCTCGGCAGCAGGACGGTCGTGATGCCCGCCCGGTGGGCCGCCAGCAACTTCTGCTTGACGCCACCGATCGGCAGCACCCGCCCGGTCAGCGACACCTCGCCCGTCATCGCCACCTCCGCACGCACCGGCCGGCCGGACAGCAACGAGGCCAGCGCCGTGGTCATCGTGACGCCAGCACTCGGGCCGTCCTTGGGCACCGCGCCGGCCGGGACGTGGACGTGGACGCCCCGCGCCGCCAGGTCTCCGACGGGCAGCTCCAGCTCGGCGCCACGTGAACGCAGATAGGACAGCGCGATCTGCGCCGACTCCTTCATCACGTCGCCCAGCTGGCCGGTCAGGGTGAGGCCCCCCGTCGCCCCGCTTTCCCTGTCGGCCAGCGACGCCTCGATGAACAGGACGTCGCCGCCGGCGCCGGTGACGGCGAGGCCGGTGGCCACGCCGGGCAGCGCGGTGCGCTCGGCCGACTCGGGCGTGTGCCGCGGCCGGCCCAGGTAGCCGACGAGGTCGCCGGCGCCGACCGTCACCGGCAGCGTGACCGCGTCCGGTGTGGCCGGCCCGTCCGGCGCGCCCGCCGCCCGCGGCGTGGGCACGCCGTCGCCGGGCCCGTCGAGGGCGACCTTCGCCGCGATCTTGCGCAGCACGCGGGCGATCGCGCGCTCCAGGTCGCGGACGCCCGCCTCGCGGGTGTACTCGCCCGCGAGCAGCCGCAGCGCGCCGTCGTCGACCGACACGTCAGCCGCGGCGAAGCCGGCCCGCTCCAGCTGTCGGGGCAGCAGGTGGTCGCGGGCGATGACGACCTTCTCGTCCTCGGTGTAGCCGTCGAGGCGGACCAGCTCCATCCGGTCCAGCAGCGGCCCGGGGATCGCCTCGATGACGTTCGCGGTAGCCAGGAACAGCACGTCCGACAGGTCCAGCTCGACCTCGAGGTAGTGGTCGCGGAAGGTGTGGTTCTGCGCCGGGTCGAGCACCTCCAGCAGAGCTGCCGTCGGGTCGCCGCGGTAGTCGGCGCCCAGTTTGTCGACCTCGTCGAGCAGCACGACGGGGTTCATGGTGCCGGCCTCGCGGATGGCCCGGACGATCCGGCCGGGCAGGGCGCCGACGTAGGTACGCCGGTGGCCACGGATCTCCGCCTCGTCGCGGACACCGCCGAGCGCGACCCGGACGAACTTGCGGCCCATGGCGCGGGCGACCGACTCGCCGAGCGAGGTCTTGCCGACGCCTGGCGGGCCGGCGAGGGCCAGCACCGCGCCGCTGCGCCGCCCGCCGACGACGCCGAGCCCGGCGTCCGAGCGCCGGCGGCGCACGGCCAGGTACTCGATGATCCGGTCCTTGACGTCGTCGAGGCCGGCGTGGTCGGCGTCCAGGATGGCCCGGGCGCCGGGGATGTCGTACGAGTCCTCGGTGCGCTCGTTCCACGGGATGTCGAGGACCGTGTCCAGCCAGGTACGGATCCAGCCGCCCTCGGGCGACTGGTCGGAGGTCCGCTCCAGCTTGTCGACCTCCTTGAGGGCCGCCTCGCGGACGGTCTCCGGCAGGTCGGCCGCCTCGACGCGGGCCCGGTAGTCGTCCTGCTCGTCGTCGCCCGCGCCGTCACCGCCCTTGCCGCCCTTGCCGGACAGCTCGCGCAGCTCCTTGCGGACGGCGTCCAGCTGGCGGCGCAGCAGGAACTCGCGCTGCTGGCGGTCCATGCCCTCCTGGACGTCCTTGCGGATCGTCTCGGCGACGTCCAGTTCGGCCAGGTGCTCCCTGGTCCAGCCGAGGACCTTGTCCAGCCGGGCCGCGACGTCGGCGGTCTCCAGCAGCTCCAGCTTCTGCGCGGCGCTGAGGTAGGGGGCGTAGCCGGCGGTGTCGGCCAGCGCCGACGGGTCCTCGATGGAGGTCACCGAGTCGACGACCTGCCAGGCGCCGCGCTGCTGCAGCAGCGTGGTGACCAGCGCCTTGTACTCGCGGGCAAGCTCGGCAACTTTGCCGGACGCCGGCGATGCAACCTTGCCGGCGGTGAGCCCGTCGGCCTCGAGGATGGTCGCCTCGACCCACAGGGCGGCGCCGGGACCGGTACTGCCGGTGCCGATGCGGGCACGGGACACCGCGCGGACGACGACAGCGGGCTCACCGCCCGGCAGCCGGCCGATCTGCTCGATCACGCCGAGCGCGGCCACCGGTGCGTACTTGCCGTCCAGCCGCGGTGTGAGCAGCACCTGCGCCTTGCGGCCGTCGGCCGAGCCGGCCGAGCCGGCATTGTCCGGTGACCGGGACTGGGCGGCCGCTCGTGCCGCGTCCACCGCGGCGCGTGTCTCGACATCGGAGAGGGCCAGCGGGACGACCATGCCGGGCAGCACGACCGCGTCGTCGAGCGGCAGGACAGGCAGCACACGAGTCTGGGTCACGAAGCACATCCCTCACGGTCAACAGAGCAGTCATCGTCAGGCCCAAAGAACCTGACTCTGACCGACTCAAGTCACTGGAGCGCGTCGTTGTTCCTCCCCACTCCCCCGCGGCTCTTCGCCCAGGTCGAACACGTGAGGCACGTGAGGCACCTGAAGCAGCAGGAAGTCAGACACCCGAAGGCGGGCGGGCACGGGATGGAGAACGACGATTTCGAGACGAAGACGCTCACGGCAGCGGGCCCGCCTTCGCTGACCTGGCGGCGCCCGCCTACCGCCCGCGCAAGCGCCGTCGCGTCAGCCTTACCGGCCTGGCCGGCTCCCCCGAGGCAGACTGGCCCGCCGACGGCGGCGGCGTGCCGGCTGGCGATGGCGACGCTGCCGGGCCAAGGGCCGCGACGGCCGCTGCGGCCATCGCCCGGCCGTAACGGTCCGCACCCGCCGATGGAACTGGGCACGCCGTCACCGGCGGCATCTGACGTGGGCAGAAATGCACGCCGTCCGGACTGCGCACGGCGACCGCACCACCGGTGCCGCACTGCTCGCCCTGGCGGCAGGGCAGTGTCCGGGTGAACCTGCCGTCGGGCGTGGTCACTTCCCGGCCGGCCGGGACGACGGTCGTGTCCGGCAGGTCCCGGGCGAGGTCCCGCCAGACCTGGTCGAGCGGGGTGAGACCGGCGGCGTTCACCGACTGGTCCAGCCGCGGTGGCGCCTCGACTAGCAGGACCTCGGCGCCGCTCCGGGTGAGCCGGCTGATCGCCTTCGCCACGTCATCGCGGTAAGCGTCGGTGAGCTCACGACCTCTCATGCACCGCGAGCCGGTATTGCCGGAGAAGGCGAGCACCGCCACGGTCGGATGCCAGCGGCGCGACTGCTTGCGGATGTCGTCGAGCCAGTCGCAGGGCGCCGTGCCGCCGTAGGTGTGAATCAGCGAGGACGTGCCGCCGGCCGCGGTGACGGCCGCGGCGAACGACCCCCGCGCCTCCCAGGCCAGAGAGTCCCCCCACAACGCCACCCGCCGGCCGCCGTTGTTGTTGCCGCCGTCGCCGTGTCGGCTCGAGACGCCGGTGACCGCGACGACCCCCAACAGCACCGCCGCGAGGAACAGCCACCCGATCGGCCCCGGCCGTCGCGCTCCCACTCCACCCCCCGCCACCGTCGCCCGCTCCGATCTTCCGCAAACCTGGACAAATCATGCGCCCGCTGACGGTCTGCCGAGCGGCTTGTCCTTGATCTCAGTGGGACTCTCGCATGTAGCGCCGGTGCCGGCCGCTCCTCAGTGCTCTGCGCAGCCCTCACGACCCGGCAGGCGCGGTCGTTCGGACCTGACAACCCGCAAATATCGGTGTCAGCAGCACTCATGCCCCGGCCGTCTTCTCGGTATGCCGCGAGACCCCTTGCCAGACGGCGGACGGGACCTTCGGCAGATGCATGCAGCCCGGACGGGGACGAAGCCTCGGCGGCCGGCCGCCGGCACGATTGCAACCGTGACCGCCGCCCTCCTCGAAGACTCCCGCAGCAGGGATCTCCGTGAGCGGGCGGAGCGACCCGACGGTTCCGCGACCTGAGATCGGTAAATGCCGCCGAGCTCCAGCGGCCCCGGCTCTGCCAGCCTCAACCTTGCCCGAAGGCAAGTTTTCCACAACGTGGCCGTTTGCGGGTCACGAGCGGAGGTGCCGGACACACTGGAGGCGTCGGGTGGGCGACGGACCACGCGCCGCTCGCGGCTGGGTCGCCGGGTACTCGTTCGGGGGATGCGATGCCGCATGCAGGTCTGCCATGTTCGACCGCGCGTCCATGAACGGAGCGGGCAGCGCCGGCAGCACGGGCGACTCCGGCACCGCCGTCATCGATCTCTGGTCGCTCATGACGGCGCAACGGATCGGCCCCGCTGACTCACCGGCGACCGCACCGCTGCGGGATCTTCTGAACGGCATCGCGGCGTATGCCGCCATCGCCGCCGTCGCCGCCGTCCTGGTCGGGGGTATCTGCTGGGCCCTCGGCGACCGGCTTGGTCTCGACGGCGCCTCCACCACGGGCCGCCGTGGAGTGTTCGGCGGCTGCATGCTGGCCTTCCTCATCGGCATGCTCACCCTCGTGGTCAATGTCTTCATCATCACCGGAGGCACCACCCAGCCCCGGCCGGACAACGTCCCGGAAGGCAGGCCGGAGCCTCCCGCCGTGCAGGGAGGGCGCAACGGGTAACCACACCGGCTACAAGCCCAGGGGGATGGCGACACGGCGGGCCGGAGGCCGGTTCCTGCCGTGGCCCGTCCTCGGCGTCAGCTGGCGGCGAGGAAGCGGTCCAGGACGCGGACGCCGAATTTGAGAGCGTCGGTAGGGACGCGTTCGTCGACGCCGTGGAACATGCCGGAGAAGTCCAGGTCCGGAGGGAGGCGCAGGGGCGAGAAGCCGAAGCAGCGGATGCCCAGGCGGGAGAACGACTTGGCGTCGGTGCCGCCGGAGAGCATGTACGGGACGGCGCGGGCGCCCGGGTCCTCGGCGCGCAGCGCGGCGGCCATCGCGTCGACCATCGGCCCCTCGAACGGCGTCTCGACGGCTCGGTCGAGCACCACCCACTCGCGCCGGATGTCCGGCCCGATCAGGTTGTCGATCTGCTCGATGAACTCGTCCTCGTGGCCGGGCAGGAAGCGGCCGTCGATACCGGCCGTCGCCTCGCCGGGAATCACGTTGACCTTGAAACCGGCGTTCAGCTGGGTGGGGTTCGCGGTGTTGCTGATGGTGGCACCGATCATCCGCGCGAGCGCGCCGAGCTTGGCGACGGTCGTCTCCAGGTCGTCGGTGTCGATCTCGATGCCGAGGGCTTCGCCGACCGCGTCGAGGAACTGGTGGACGGTCGGGGTCAGCACCACCGGGAAGCGATGCCGGCCGACCCGGGTGACCGCCTCGGCCAGCGCCGTCACCGCGTTGTCCGATGAGAGCATCGAGCCATGGCCGGCCCGGCCGCGCGCCGTCAGCTTCATCCAGGCCATGCCCTTCTCGGCGGTCTGGATGAGGTACAGGCGCAGGTCGTCGTTGATGGTGTAGGAGAAGCCGCCGACCTCACTGATCGCCTCCGTGCAGTCGGCGAACAGGCCAGGGTGGTTGTTCACCAGCCACTTCGCGCCGAGCGGGCCGCCGGCCTCCTCGTCGGCGACGAACGCGACGACCAGGTCACGCGGCGGCTTGCGCCCGGTCCTCATCAGGTCGCGGACAACGGCGAGCGTCATCGCATCCATGTCCTTCATGTCGATCGCGCCGCGGCCCCACAGGCAGCCGTCGGCCTCCTCCCCGCCAAACGGGTGGTGGGTCCACTCCGACGGGTCCGCGGCGACGACGTCGAGATGGCCGTGGATCAGCAGCGGCGAGCGGCTCGGGTCGGCCCCCTCGACCCGGGTGATGACGCTGGTGCGGCCGGGCTCGGACTCCAGCAGCGTCGGCTCGAGGCCGACCTCGGCGAGCTTGGCGGCGACGTACTCGGCGACGGTGCGCTCGTACCCGTCGCCGTTGCCGCGGTTGGTCGAGTCGATCCGCAACAGGTCCCGACAAAGGTCGACGACTTCGTCCTGGGCGCCCAAACTCGGCAGTTGCGCCGCGGTCACGGTGGTGACGGGCCCGGCTTCGACCGGTGTCCCCGGGAAGGTTGTCGACTCGCTAGCCATGTCTGACAGTCTGCTCCCGGCGCCGGGGGTGTGCCGGATCAGCCACGGAAACGGTCGAACCCCGGTAACGTGGAGGCAATAATGAGACGGACGTCACAGGAGCCCGGGAAACGTTGAGCGTCCCACCTGCGCGGCTGGCCAGCCAGCGCCGCGGCTTAGGACGCCCGCCGCTCGGGTAGTGGCGGAGGGCATGGCTGGGAGGGGTGGCTCATGACGGTGTACCGGTGCCCACGTGCGGATCTGCGCTGTGACGCGCTGTTCGGCTCGTCCGGGGATCTCGACCATCACTACCGCTGGACCCATGGCTACCGGCGCGTCGGCCGGTACGCGGCGGCGTTCCGGCCGCCGCAGCTGCCACCGGTCGGCGGACGTCCCACCGATCAGATCGCCACCCGGAGCCCGGCCGTCACGGGGACGAAACGACCCGCGGGCGTCCTGCCGCCCGGCCGCTCGACGGTCGCCGCAGGTGGCGAGCCGAGCGGATTCGGCCCGGCCGCGACAGCCGGCGCGGTACGTGCCCGCCACGGCCGCCACGGCCGCCACGAGCCCGCCCGCATGGGCACACTGCTACGCCGTTTCTCCCGCCACCGCTAGACGAACGCGTCGCGGCCAGCACCCGCCGGCGGGAAGATCCACGACGGGTATCCGGGAAGGTCGGAGCCAGCTACTTGACAATGTCGTAAGATTCGCAGGTGTTGCCTTGCCGTCGACCAACTTCTTTGCGATCGGTCTTGACCAAAGGGCGAGCGGGCCAGCCCGTTGAACACCGTGATCGCCACCGTGATCACCACCACGTTCGACACTGTGTCCGCCACCCTTCAGGCGGCTCCCCGGAAGGCCGCACCGCCCAGCCGGGCGGTCGGCCCCCCGCACGTCGAGCCTCGCTCGACCCGACGGGCCCGGCCACGCCTCGTCCAGGTATACGACCTGAACGGGCAGCCGGGCCAGAACAGGCGGGCCGGGTATGCCGGCAGGGTGGCTAGTCCGATGGCAACCCCGCTTTATGAACTCAAGGCCCAGTTCTTTCGTTCCCTCGGACATCCCGCCCGCATCCGTGTTCTGGAACTGCTTCGCGACGGCGAACGCTCAGTCGGGGAGCTTGTAGGCGAGGTAGGCCTCGAAGCATCCCACCTGTCGCAGCAGCTCGGCGTCCTGCGCCGGGCCGGGTTGGTGACCACCCGCAAGCAGGGCACCACCGTGTACTACGCGCTGGCTACCCCGCTCATCGCCGGGCTGCTGGAGCAGACGCGCCTGATCCTGACCGGTGTCCTCAACGAGCAGGCCGAGATCCTGCGCGACCTGCTCACTGCCCAGACCTGACCTTCGGCCACGGTCGCGCCGGAACGGTTGCGCCGGAGCTGTCCCAGCTGGGCCGACCCTGGCGAGAACTGCCCACGGACCGGGCCCAGAAAACCGCGGCGGGCGTCCACAGGACGCCCGCCGCTCTACACCATCACCGGCCGGCTGCCCTGGCGTCACGGCCACAGCTCACGGCCAACGACGTCACAGCTGACAACTGTCGCGACTGACAGCGTCACGACCCGACTACCGAAGGCCCGGTCACGGCGCCACGCGGCGCCAGATGGTCGCCGGTGTCCCTCCTAGTAGGACGAGGCGCGTGCTTCGTCGTCCTCGTCGTCCTGGCCGTACAGGTCCGCCCAGCCCGAACCCGCTGTCGCCTCGGCCTCGCCGTCCAGGTCGTCGTCCGCCGCGCCACCGAGATCGGCCCGCAGCCGGTCGAGATCGATGGACGGCGAGTGGTACTTGAGCGCCCGAGCGACCCTCGCCTGCTTCGCCTTGGCCCGACCCCGCCCCATGGCCCGACTCCTTTCCGCGACGCCGGAGCACCGCCCCGCCGCCCACCGTGCCCGTCGCCCGTGCCTGTCGCCTACGAACCGTCTACGACACCGCCGGCCGCCTCACCCACACCACCGCTGCGCGCGCCGCAGCCGGACCGGGCGCCCCGGGATCACCTCCGGGTGCGACCATCGGTGCCGGCCGCTCGGCACCGCCAACGCTCCGCGTCCAGCACTCGGGACGGACGGCGAAGACCGCCGGCTGTCCCGGCCGTCGGCGCGGTCGCCTCGCCTCCGTGGGCTCGATCGCCTTACCCCGTGAGCTGTGGCGGTCGTCGTCGGTAGTCGACCGCTGAATACCTTACAACCTCGTCAGATTGTGAGTGTTGCGGTTGCCGTCGTTGCGGCGACTGCCACCTTCGTTCCCGTGGTCTTCGTCGCACGCCTCCGGCAGCCGTACCGCCGCCGTCCCGGGACCATGCCGCGGCCGCCTGCTGCGGCCTTCGTCCCGGGACCATGCTGCGCCGCCAACGGCGGAAGCTGCACACTGGGGACGTGACGGACGAGCGCAACGTTCTCGGTGAGCCCCTCGAGCCGTGCGGCACCGAGCCGATGACCGGTTTCCTCCGCGACGGCTGCTGCAGCACCGGGCCGGCGGATGTCGGCAGCCACACCGTCTGCGCCGTGGTCACCAAGGAATTCCTCGAGCACCAGCGCGCCGTGGGCAACGACCTGACCACCCCGCGCCCCGACTGGGCCTTCCCGGGGCTGCGTCCGGGTGACCGGTGGTGCGTGGTCGCGGCCCGCTGGCTGCAGGCCTACCGCGCGGGTGCCGCCGCACCCGTGGTACTCGCCTCGACGAACGCCCGCGCGCTGGAGATCATCCCGATCGACGCCCTACGGCAGCACGCCGTCGACGTCCCAGCCGACCCACGCTCCCTGACCTAGACCGAACCTGGGCCGAGATCGAACCTGGGCCGAGACCGCCGACGCAGCGTCCGCGAGCAGGCGCCTCCCGGCCGCCTGGGAGACCACCGAGGCTATCCGTCGATCCATCCGTTCTTCTCGGCGAGCCTCGTCAGGCCTCGACGGATGGCGAGGATCTGGGCACCGGTCAGCGTCGGCTCGGCCTGCAGCAGAAGCTCGGTGACCTCGCGGGTGAACTCCTTCGTCGACGGCACGTAGAAGAAATCCTCGGTGTCGTCACCCGCCTCGCGTGCCGGCGTCTCGGCGGGGGCCGTGCCAGCGGCTGGCGCCGGGCCGGCTGGCGCCGGGCGTACCAGACGCGCGCCGGTCGCCTTCGGCCCGCGGTCGCCCTGCTCGACCTCGAACTCCATGGTCACCCCGGCGGTCACAAGATGTTTGTCGACCAGCAGGTCATTGGCGTGGAGAAAGATGTCCTCCCCGCCACCGGTCGGGGCGATGAACCCATAGCCTCGCACCTGGTCGAACCGCAGGACCCTGCCTGTACGCACACATCACCCCGAAAAACACCAGTAAGCCAGAACCGCGACCGCATCACGGTGCATGAGAGGCGTCGCACGGTCAACAGCCGGCACGACGGCCAGGCCGCCGGTCCATCAAAGAACCGGTCCATCAAAGAACCGGGGCCCAGGCGCGTTCTCAGGCACGTTTCCACGGCCTGTGCCGAGTGTAGCCGAGCCCGGTCATCCCGTTCGTCACCCTTCGCGTGGCCTCTGTAGGCCCGACCGACCAGGCCGGCCCGGCCGACCAGGCGCGACCGCCTCGCACACCCGGCCAGGTCTCCGGTGCCCGTCACGGGTACCTGGTCAGTGAAAGAGCGGTGACGGGGCGAACTCGGCCCGGATCTCGGGTTCCGGGTCACGCACCAGCCGGGTGGGGCGATCGAAGACCATCGTCGCCCGGTCACGGGGATCGTAGGCGGCCCAGGCGGGCAGGCCCGGATGGTTCGGGCGGCCGGTGTGGGCGAACGCGATCCATGCCTCGGCCATCTCGTCGACGAGGACACCCAGGTCGGGATCGTCGCCGCCGATCGGGGCGCGGTCGGGGCTGGCGAAGACGAGCGGCAGGTCCAGGCAGTGCGGGGCGCCGAGAATCCCGCCCAGCGCCGAGCTGCGCCACGACAGCAGATAGCCGAAGACGGGCGCGCCACCAGCCGCCGCCGCACGCTCGGCAAGGAGCGACGCGGTGACCTGGAAGCCGATGCCCCGGCTCCAGGCCCGCAGGAACGACGGCGTCCAGTACGGCCGAAGGTCGCGCAGCAGCTCGACGCGCAGGTCGGCCCGCTCGCCCCAGGCCGCGGTGAGGCCGCCGGCGACATCCGCCATCGTGAACGTGCCGAACCGGGGGTTGAACGCCGACATGTACGTCGCCTCGTCCGCGGTGGCACCTACGAGCAGGGGGACGTCCCGGCAGGTGGATGCCGGCACCGGGTCGAACGGGTGGACCGGAAGCACACCGCCGTCGACGACGGGGGCGAACCCGAGCGGACCGGGGCTGTCTCCCGTCCGGGCGGCGACCGCCGCCGCCGTCAGGATCGCGCTGGCGGGAATCTCCTGCAACCGGTCGAGACGGGCGCCGTCGAGGTCGAGGGCGCGCACCAGGCCGCGTGCCGCGCGGTCGGCGTCCTCGGCCGTCATGGCCCGCATGCCGGGACCGCTCTGGATCGCCGCCCGGTGCACCAGCCCGGCGGCCGCCGGCATCGCGAGCAGGGTCGAGACCTTCGCCCCGCCACCGGACTGGCCGAACACCATCACCCGGCCGGGATCACCGCCGAACGCCGCGGCGTTGTCGCGGACCCAGCTCAGCGCCAGTGCGATGTCGAGCATTCCGGCATTGCCGGACCCGGCCCACCGCTCGCCACCGAGGTCAGCCAGGTGCAGGTGACCGAGCACGCCGAGCCGATGGTTGACGGTGACCACGACGACGTCACCACGCCGGGCGAGCCGGTCGCCGAGGTAGATCGTGTTGTTCGCACTGCCGCTGGAGAAGCCGCCGCCGTGCAGCCACACCATGACCGGCCGGCGGCCGGCGTCGGCGGCCGGCGTCCACAGATTGAGGTTCAGGCAGTCCTCACTCACCCGCCCGTGGTCGCCGCCACCGGCCAGGGTGACCAGCTTGATGCTGCGCGCCAGCAGGGCCGCCCGGTCGAGACCTGGCTCGTCCGCGCCGTACCGGACGCCCAGCCGCAGCATCGACTGCTTGCACCGCGGCCCCCAGTCGACCAGGTCACGCACCCCGGCCCAGGACTCGACCGGCGACGGCGGACGGAACCGCCCGGCACCGGACGTCGGCCCGCCATAGGGAATCCCGAGAAAGGCGAGCGTCCCGTTCGCCGCGACGCGCCCGCGCACCTTTCCGGCAGTGGTCTCGACGACGCTGCCCTCAGCGACGCTGGTCACGTGACCTCCGGGCGATGTCAGGCTGGCCGGCCGCCGGCACCGTCAACCGCGGTGCGGCCGGCGGGTGAGATGCCGACGGGTGGGATTTAGCCGCCGGGTGGCACGGCCGTCACCGCATGCTATGGCCGCGGCCAGCCATGACCTGCCGAAACCGACCGATCCGGAATCGGCGCCGGCGCGGATGGCGCACGGCCAGCGAGATGCGGCGCGCCGGGACGGATGTGTGCGGGGCCACGCCGTGACGCGGCCGGTAGAGCCGCGCGGGAGGGGCGGGCACGGACGCGGGAGGATAGCATCCGGGCCATGGCACGTACACCTGTTAATGTGACGGTTACCGGCGCCGCCGGGCAGATCGGCTATGCGCTCCTTTTTCGGATCGCCTCCGGCCAGCTCCTTGGCGCGGACACGCCGGTCAAGCTGCGTCTCCTGGAAATCCCGCAGGCGGTCAAGGCCGCCGAGGGAACGGCGATGGAGCTCGCCGACGCCGCATTCCCGCTGCTTTCCAGCGTCGATATCTTCGACGACCCGGTGAAGGCGTTCGAGGGTGCCAACGTCGCTCTGCTGGTGGGTGCCCGGCCACGCACCGCCGGCATGGAGCGCGGTGACCTGCTCGAGGCGAACGGCGGCATCTTCAAGCCGCAGGGCGCCGCGATCAACGCGGGCGCGGCCAGCGACATCAAGGTCCTCGTCGTCGGCAACCCGGCGAACACGAACGCCCTCATCGCGCAGACGCACGCCCCCGACGTCCCGGCCGAGCGGTTCACCGCGATGACCCGCCTCGACCACAACCGGGCGATCTCGCAGCTGGCCGCGAAGCTCGGCGTCGGCGTCGCGGACATCAAGAAGCTGACGATCTGGGGCAACCACTCGGCGACCCAGTACCCCGACGTCTTCCACGCCGAGGTCGCGGGCAAGCCCGCCGCCGGGCAGGTCGACGAGGCGTGGCTGGCCGACGAGTTCATCCCGACCGTCGCCAAGCGCGGCGCCGCGATCATCGCCGCCCGGGGGGCGTCGTCCGCCGCGTCCGCCGCGTCCGCCGCGATCGACCACGTCTACACCTGGGTCAACGGCACCGCCGACGGCGACTGGACCTCGATGGCCATCCCGTCGGATGGCTCCTACGGCGTGCCCGCCGGCCTGATCTCGTCCTTCCCGGTGACCACCAAGGACGGCGTGTACGAGATCGTCCAGGGCCTGGAGCTGAACCAGTTCTCCCGCACCCGCATCGACGCCTCGGTCGCCGAGCTCACCGAGGAGCGCGACGCGATCCGCGCTCTCGGCCTGATCTGAGGCTGTGTTGCTGGTTCGCTCCGTCCGGGACGGAGCGAACCAGCAACACAGGTGGCGGTCCTCCTGGGCTCGGGGTAGACCGGAGGGACCGGAGCCAGGCCGCTGTCGGGCGGGACCGGCCGCATCGTGGCTCCCAAGGGAGGCGCGCGGTGGACGCGGTGACCCAGGTTCCGAAGCCGGTCAACGAGCCGGTCCGTACGTACCCGGCGGGGTCCGAGGCACGCGCGCGGCTCGTCGCACGCTGCGACGAGCTGGCTGCCGCGCCGGTGGAGCTGACGGCGGCGATCGGCGGACAGCGCCGGCATTGTCGTGGGGCGGCTTTCGACGTCGTCATGCCGCACGACCACAAGCATGTGCTCGGGACGTTCCGGGCGGCGACCGGAGACGACGCGCACGCGGCGCTGGCGGCGGCCCGGGCGGCGGCACCCGGGTGGCGGGCGCTTGGCTTCGACGACCGGGCGGCGGTGTTCCTGCGGGCCGCCCAGCTGCTCGCCGGGCCGTGGCGGGACACGCTGAACGCCGCGACGATGCTCGGACAGAGCAAGATCGCACACGAGGCGGAGATCGACGCTGCCTGCGAGCTGATCGACTTCTGGCGGTTCAACGTCGCGTTCGCCCGCGAGATCCTCGCCGACCAGCCGGCCTCGGCCGCCGGGGTGTGGAACCGGGCCGACCACCGGCCGCTGGAGGGCTTCGTCTACGCGGTCACGCCCTTCAACTTCACGTCGATCGCCGGGAACCTGCCTACCGCTCCGGCGCTCCTGGGCAACGTCGTCCTGTGGAAGCCCTCACCTACCCAGCAGCTCGCCGCACACTTCTTGATGGACCTGTTGGAGGCTGCGGGCCTGCCACCTGGCGTGATCTCGATGCTTCCCGGGGACGGCCGGGCCGTTTCCGACGTGGTGCTCGCCGAGCCTGACCTTGCCGGCATCCACTTCACCGGCTCGACGCGGACGTTCCAGCAGCTGTGGCGCCGCGTCGGCGAGAACATCTCGGCCTATCGCGGCTATCCGCGCCTGGTCGGCGAGACCGGCGGGAAGGACTTCATCCTCGCCCATCCCTCGGCCGACCCGGACGTGCTGCGTGCCGCCCTGCTGCGCGGGGCGTTCGAGTACCAGGGCCAGAAGTGCAGCGCGGCGTCCCGGGCGTACGTGCCCGAGTCGGTGTGGCGGCGGGTGCGCGACGGTCTGGTCGGCGAGACCGAGGCGCTGGTCATCGGCGACGTCGCCGACCCGGCCGTGTTCTGCGGCGCGCTCATCGATGCCCGCGCGTACGCCCGGGTGACGGCGGCGATCGGCCGGGCGACGGGCGCGGGCTCGCTGACCGTGCTGGCCGGCGGGCAGGCAGACGACAGCCGCGGCTGGTTCGTCCGCCCGACAGTCATGGTTGGCACCGACCCGACCGACGAGGCGTTCACTACCGAGTACTTCGGCCCGCTGCTTGCCGTCCACGTCTTCGCCGACGCCGACTACGACCAGGTCGTCGCCGGGATCGCCGACCCCGACGGGTCGCGCTACGCCCTCACCGGCGCGGTCATCGCCGAGGACCGGGCTGCGGCCGCGCGCGCCGTCGACGCGTTGCGGTTCGCCGCCGGCAACTTCTACGTCAACGACAAGCCGACCGGCGCGGTCGTCGGCCAGCAGCCCTTCGGCGGCGCCCGCGCCTCCGGCACCGACGACAAGGCCGGCTCGGCGCTGAACCTCCTGCGCTGGACCAGCGCCCGCGCCATCAAGGAGAACCTCCACCCGCCGACGGACCACCACTACCCGGCCCGCTGACCGCCGACCGCCGACCGCCGCAAGAGCCTGCCGCCTGGGTTGGCACTCGTCTCATCCACCTCTCAACCGCCCTTCGACTCATCCGCCCTTCGGCCGACAGCAAATGCTTCCTTGACAAAGATTTTTGTCGGTGCCAAGCTGGGGCACACCGGACGTGATGGTGATCGACCTCGGAGGAGAACCCAGATGCGCACGCTGATCGTGACCGCTTTCGTGTCCGTCGACGGCGTCATGGAGGCGCCGGGCGGGGAGTCCGGCTACCGGAACACCGGATGGACCTTCAAGGACATCGACTTCGACCCGGCCGCCTACGAGATCAAGGGCCGGGAGCAGGAGGAGACCACGGCGCTCCTGCTGGGACGGACCAGCTACGAGGTCTTCGCGCCCGTCTGGCCGACCATGACCGAGTTCGCGGGCTACAACGCCATGCCGCGCTACGTCGTGTCCACCACCCTCACCGAGGACGACTCACGGTGGCCGGCGACGATCCTGCGCTCCGTCGACGAGGTGGCGGCGCTGAAGGAGACCGAGGGCGGCCCGATCGCGGTGCACGGCAGCGCGACGCTGGGCGCAAGCCTGGCCGACGCCGGGCTGGTCGACCGCTACCACCTGCTGGTCTTCCCCGTGCTGCTGGGCGCCGGCAAGCGGCTCTTCAGCGCCGCCGACAAGGACAAGACCATGCTCAAGCTCGTCGAGTTCGAGGCCTACCCCAACGGCGTCCAGAAGCAGGTCTTCGACGTGGTGCGCTAGCCCGCCGCCACGTCGCCCGCCTGGCCAAGGGCAAGATCAGTCAGACGTTGCGCGTCACGGATGACGCGCAACGTCTGACTGATCTTGAGGAGGCCGGTCCGGGACGGGCGGGTCTCGCCGGGCGGCGTGTTGGCCGGGAGCGGCCGGGAGCACAGCGATGGCCTGCATCTCGATGAGCAGGTGCGGGTGGGGCAGCTGGTGGACGGCGACGGTGGTGCGGGCCGGGCCGGTCTCGTCGAAGTACTCGGCGTAGGCCGCGTTGTAGCCGCCGAAATCGTTCATCGACACCAGATAGGTGGTCACCTGGGCAAGATCCGCAAGGTCGGCGCCGACCGCGCGCAGGATGTCGCGCAGGTTCTCAATAACCGCCCGGGTCTGCGCCGCGATGTCCAGCGACGCGGTGCCCAGCTCGTCGACCGAGGCGCCGGCAATCGTGTTGTCCGGACGCCGGCTGCTCGTCCCGGAGACGAACACCAGGTCACCGGCCACCTTCACGTGCGGGAACCGGCCGCGCGGCGTGGCCTTGCCGGCGACGACGACGGCGCCTGTCGTGTCCACGCCCCGAGCCGAGGGCTGTCCGGCCGTCACCGGACGACCCGCAGCGTCGCCGTGCCCAGCTGGGAGACGGTCGCCCGCACCCACGTGCCCTCGGTGAGCGGCACGGCCGCGGTCGCGGCGCCGGCCAGTAGGACCCAGCCGTCGGCCAGCTCGACGCCGTGCCGGCCGGCGAGCCGGGCCGCCTCGGCGAACGCACGGCGCGGGTCGCCGAGGATCGCGGCGGTGGATCCCTGCTGGGCCACACGCCCGTCGACCTCCAGCGTCACGTCGAGGGCGTCGACGTCGTCCGGGACCGGCGACCACGGGCCGACGACGAAGCCCGCGGCCGACGTGTTGTCCGCGACGACCTCCGGCAGGGTGAATCGGAAGTCGACGTAGCGGGAGTCGATCACCTCCAGCGCGGGGGCGACGGCGGCAACCGCCCCGCCTTCGACGAGGAAGGCCACCTCGGGCTCCGCCTTGGGGTGGATACGTCCGGCGAGCGACACCTCGCCCCCGTCGGGGACGAGCATCGCGTCGGTCAGCCGCCCCCAGATGACCTCGTCCACTCCCATCTGTGCCATCTTGGCCGGGCTGGTCAGGCCAAGCTTGAGGCCGGCGAGCCGCTCGCCACGAGCCAGTCGACGCGTCACCAACGCCTCCTGGACCGCGTAGGCCGCCCGCACGTCGAGCCCTGGCACGTTACCGAGCTGAGGGATCGCCGTCCGGGTCACGGCGGCCGTGTCGAGCCGCCCGGCGAGCGCGGCCGTCTCCGGCGCTGTCAGTGCCATCGCCTGTCCTCCTCGACTCGGCCGGGGCCGCCGCAGGGCCGGCCCCCTCATGTCGCTCCATGTCGGCATCGCTCCATGTCGCTCCATGTCGGCGCCACGCGCAGGCCTGCCAGCAGGTGCAGGCCCGCACCTGCCGTCGAGCTCATGTCTGTCGCCCTACCGGCCGCCGCCGTCTCGCCCGTGCGCCCGCGCGCCCGATTGACTGTGTGCCCCGTTTCTGTCTCCCGGCGCTGACACCGGTCATGACAGCTCGACGCAGACGTTGGTCAGCTCCGAGTAGAAGTGCAGCGAGTGGACGCCGCCCTCGCGACCCACGCCGGACGCCTTGACGCCGCCGAACGGCGTGCGCAGGTCGCGCAGGAACCACGTGTTGACCCAGACGAGCCCGGCGGCGAGCCGGCTGCCGGCGCGCAGCGCCCGGCCCACGTCACGGGTCCAGACCGTCGCCGCCAGGCCGTAGTCGCTGTCGTTCGCGAGGGCGAACGCCTCGTCCTCGTCGTCGAACGGCGCGAGGTGGCAGACCGGGCCGAAGATCTCCTCGCGGACGGTGCGCGCGTCCTGTTTCAGCCCGGTCAGCACGGTGGGCCGTACATAGGAGCCGCCGTCGCGGGCGTCCCCGAAGCTGGGTACGTCCCCGCCGGCGAGCACCGTGGCCCCCTCGGCGCGGGCCAGGTCGTAATAGCCGAGCACCTTCTCCCGGTGCTGGGCGGAGATGAGCGGCATGTTCACGGTCGCCTCGTGGGACGGCCAGCCGAACGCGAGCTGCCCGGCCCGCTCGGCCAGCCGCGCCGCGAACTCGTCGAACACCGGCCGCGCCGCGTAGAGCCGCTCGGTACACAGGCAGACCTGGCCGCCGTTGGTGAAGCTCGAGCGCACCGACCCCTCGACCGCCGCATCCAGGTCGGCGTCGGCGAAGACCAGGCCGGCGTTCTTCCCGCCGAGCTCGAACGACACGGCCTTCACACCGGCCGCAGCCGATTGCATGATCGCTGACCCGGTCGCCGACTCGCCGGTAAAGGTGATCGCGTCGACACCCGGATGCCGGGTGAGGAACTCCCCCGCCGAGCCGGGGCCGAAGCCATGCACGACGTTGAACACCCCCGCGGGCACGCCGGCCGCGGCCATCACCTCGGCGAGCAGGGTCGCCGAGGACGGCGTCTCCTCCGAGGGCTTGACGACGACGGCGTTGCCGCAGGCCAGCGCCGGCGCCACCTTCCAGGTGAGCAGCAGCAGCGGCAGGTTCCACGGCACGATCACGGCGACGACGCCGACCGGCTTGCGCACCGCGAAGTTCAGCGCCTGCCCACCGGTCGCTGTCCGCGTCGTGAACGACTCCGTCGGTGCCGACGTGATGATGTCCGCGAACGCCCGGAAGTTGGCCGCGCCCCGCGGAACGTCGAGCGTCCGGGCCTGTGAGACGGATTTGCCGGTGTCGGCGACCTCGGCGACGACCAGGTCGGCGAACCGCCGTTCCAGCTCGTCCGCGACCCGCCGCAGCACGTCGGCCCGTTCCTGCTCACTCGTCCGGCCCCATGGCCCGGCGAGCGCCGCGCGCGCGGCGGCGACGGCCGCGTCCACTGTGGCCTCGTCCGCCTCGACGACCTCGAACAGCGTCTCCCCCGTCACCGGCGACCTCTTGGCGAACCGCCGGCCGGCGGTTCCGGTCTCGCCGCCGACGACGTTCGCGAGCAGCCCGGGACCGGCGGCGGCCGGGTGTCCGTCGACGAGGCGATCGGGCCAGCGTGTCCGGTGCTCGTCTGCCATCACGACCATCTCCCTCGGGTCGATCGGGTCGATCGGGTCGTCGTCGCCGGACGCGGCCGTGGCGGCCGTGGCGCAGCCGGTAGCGGTAGCCGGTAGCCAGTGGCGACCCGGGTCGGCCGTTCGGCGGGGCGGGGACCAGCACCATTGGACGACAGGCCCCGTTCCCTGCACACCGAGCTCGGAGGTCTGCGTGCCGTGTCCGGTTCGACCGGCTGCCACGAGTGCTCCCCGGCGATCAGCCGCGCCGAAACGCAGTCTTCATGGTCACGAAACCGAAACTCGGCCGGGCGTACTGGAAAGTGTTGGCGTGGTCGACATCGTGGCATTCGTCGGCGGCGGCGGCTGGCGCGCCGCGGCTGCCCGGTGTCCGAAGACGATGACGCACGGCCCGTGCGCCGGAGTCGCCGCGGACGGCGCCTGCGAGGTTCCCGGGTTCGGGACCTGCACCTTCCTCGACGTCGACGCCGCAAGCTGGCCCTACGCCGCCGCACCCGCCGCGCCCACGGCGCCCGGCGCGCCCACGGCGCCCGCCGGACAGGGCGGCCCGGCCGTCGGTGCCCGCCGAGGCGCCTCCGGTCTGTCCGAGGCTCCGGCCGGCCGGCACCCACGGGTCGCGAACTTCCTCGCCGCCGCGGCAAGCCGGCCGGTGGTGGTCGCCGACCTGCCGGCGGCGCCGCTGTCCGCCGCCAGCATTCGCTCGAGCGCCGCGGCGCTCGCCGGCGCCGCCGACGCCTGCCTGCTCGGCGACCATGGCGGCGCGCGGGTCCAGTTCCCGCCGTCCTACCGGGCCCGGCTGCTCGCCGAGGAAGGCGTATCGGCCTGGGTCGGGGTCAACTGCCGCGACCGCAACCGGGTCGCGATCGAGGGCGAGATCGCGGCCTGCGTCGACGCGGGTGTCGTCGCGCTGCACTGCGTCACCGGCGATCACACCGCGCTCGGGCACCGAGCCGACGCGCCCGGGGTCTTCGATCTGGACAGCGTCGGCGTCGTCGAGCTGGCCGCCGCCGCGGCGGCGCGCTCCGGCGGGGCGTTCTGCTCCGTCGCGCACGCGCCGGCCGCGCCGCCGGCGCAGTGGCGCCTCCCCAGGCTGCTCGCCAAGATCGACGCAGGTGCGAACGCGGTGTTCGTCGACCACTGCGGCGGGCCGGGCCCGGTCGCGGACGCGGTCGGTCGGCTGCGCGCGGCCGGGTTCGCCGGGCTGGTGCTCGTCTGCGTCCCGGTCGTCACGAGCGCGGCGTCGGCGGCGGTGGTCGCCTCCTTCGCCCGCGGCCGGCTGCCGGCCGGCTATCTGGAGCGGATCACCGGCGGGGCGGGCCTGGCCGGCTCCGCCGTCAGCGCAGTGGAGGCGGCCGAGATCGAGCTGGCCGGGATCGCGGAGGGTGCCGAGCTCGCCGAGCGGATGCTGGAGATCCCGGGAGTCGATGGCGTGAATCTCTCCGGCGGCGCCCCACCCGGTGGGGAGGTGGCACTCGCCGCGGCGATGGCCGAGATCGCGCGGCGGGTGCTCGGCGTCGCCGCACCGCCGGGCCGCCGCGGAGCGCGACGGGCAGCCGCCGGCACGGGGGCTGGGTCGTCATGAGACGGTTCACCATGGGACACAGTGCGCGAACGGCCCGCATCGGGCGGATGACGTGCGCGGGTGGGGCGTGTGCGGAAGGTGTCGTAGGCGGATGACGGATGGCATGAGGCGGACGGCATGAGCTGGCTGCGCTCGGCGAGAACGGCGACGGGTGACCTCGTCAACGTCGAGATCGTGGACGGGCTGATCGGGCAGGTGCTGCCCGCCACCGGCCCGACCGACAGCGGGCAGACCGGCCGCGGGCAGACCGACAGCGGGACGGCCGGCGCCACCGGCCCGGGTGACGTGGACCTGTCGGGACAGGTGCTGCTCCCGTCGTTCGTCGAGCCGCACGCGCATCTGGACAAGGCGCTGACAGCGTCGCTCGGGCGCAACCTTACCGGCGACCTCGCCGGCGCGATCGCCGCGATGGACCTGCTGCGCGAGCTGACGACGCCCGCGGACATCATCGCCAGGGCCGAGGCGGCGCTGCGCATCCACCTCGCCTACGGCACGACCCACATCCGCTCGCACGTCAACGTGCTGTCCGACGTGGGCCTGTCGGGCCTGGAGGCAATGGTCGAGGTCCGGGAGCGCTGGCGCGGCGTCATCGACCTGCAGCTGGTCGCCCTGGTCAACGACACCTCCGGCCCGCTGCTGCGCGAGGCGCTGAAGGTCGGTGCGGACGTCGCCGGCGGCTGCCCGCACATGGAGGACGACCCGGACCGGGCCGTCGCCGCCTGCCTCGACGCCGCCGGCGAGGCGGGCAAGCCGATGGACCTGCACACCGACGAAACCCTGAACCCGGCCGCGCTGAGCCTGCGGACCATGGCCGACCTGGTGCTACGCACCGGCTTCGGCCACGGCGTGACGGCAAGCCACTGCGTGAGCCTGGCGATGCAGCCGATCGAGGCCCAGCGGGAGATCGCCGAGCTGGCCGCCGAGGCCGGCATCGCCGTCGTCGCGCTGCCGCAGACGAACCTGTTCCTGCAGGGCCGCGACCACCCGGTCGCCACCCCACGCGGGCTGACCGCCGTCGGGCCGCTGCTGCGCGCCGGCGCCACGGTCGCCGCCGGCGGCGACAACCTGCGCGACCCGTTCCACCTCGTCGGCCGCGGCGACGCGCTGGAGGTCGCCGCACTCATGATCACCTGTGGCCATCTCGACCCAGTCGCGGCGCTGGGCACGGTGACCGCGGCCCCGCGGGCGGCGATGGGCCTGCCCGCGGTGACGCTCACGCCCGGCGCGCCCGCCGACCTGGTCGCGATGCCGGCGACCGACCTGCTCGACGCCCTCGGCATCGCCGGGGCCGAGCGGACCGTCTGGCGCGACGGCCGGGTCGTCGCCCGCACCGTCGTGCATTCCGAGCTCGCCGCCCCGCCAGGGGCGACACCCGTCTCCTCCGCGTCCGCGTGGTCGATCGCCTCGACCACGCCCTTCGAGCCGAAGGCCTAGCCGATGACGATGACAACCGAACCTCCAGGCCCCACCGGCGCGGCGACGGCGGCTCTGCGTTTCGCCGGGGTCAGCAAGAAGTTCAAGGATGGCACCGTCGCGCTCACCGACGCGGATCTGACGGTCGCGCCTGGCGAGTTCGTCTCGGTCGTCGGCCCGTCGGGCTGTGGGAAGAGCACGCTGCTGCGGATCGCCAGCGGTCTGGACGGCGCCAGCACCGGCGAGGTCGACGTCCACTCGAAGTCCGTCGGCTACGTCTTCCAGGACGCCACCCTGCTGCCCTGGCGCAACGTCCGGGACAACGTGCGGCTGCTCGCCGAGCTCGACCGGATGGAGAAGAAGGAACGCGACGAGCGGGTCCGGGACGCGATCGACCTGGTCGGCCTCACCGGCTTCGAGAAGCACCTGCCGCACGAGCTGTCCGGCGGCATGCGGATGCGCGTGTCGCTGGCCCGGTCGATGGTGCTCAACCCGGACGTCTTCCTGTTCGACGAGCCGTTCGGCGCGCTCGACGAGATCACCCGGGAGCGGCTCAACGACGAGCTGCTGCGCATGTTCCGGCAGCGGGGCTTCGCCGCGCTGTTCATCACCCACTCGGTGCAGGAGGCCGTGTTCCTGTCGGGCCGGGTGCTGGTGATGACCGGCCGGCCCGGCCGGGTCAAGGCCGAGGTCCCCGTCCCGTTCGACTACCCGCGCCCACCGGACCTCCGCTACAGCGCCGACTTCGCCGCGCTGTGCGGTGAAGTCTCCCGACACCTCAGGGACGTGTGACGATCATGACGGTTGACGTTGGTTCCGACGCCACGGCCGCCGTCCCGGCCGTCGCGGCGGCTGCTGACGAGACGGCGCCGGGCGAGACGGCGCCGGGTGCGACGGCGCCCGGCGGGGCCGTCGCCGTGCCGGCTGCCCCGGCCCCGGCCACCGCTGGGCGGTCGTGGACCCGGTTCCGCGGCGCGCTGCTCAACAAGTTCCTGCTGCCGCTCAGTGTGTTCGCACTGTTCATCGGCGTCTGGTACCTGATCTCCGGACTCACGTTGACCAGGCAGCAGCGGTTCATGCTGCCGCTGCCGCATGACGTGGTGCGCGTCGGCATCCTCGACTGGTCGAACTTCAAGGTCACCCTCGAGGCGCTGCGGTACACGGTCACCGTCACGTTCCTCGGCCTGGCGATCTCGATCGTGCTCGGCGTGCTGGCCGCGATGCTGATGCACCAGGCCAAATGGATCGAGAACTCGCTGTATCCCTGGGCGATCGTGCTGCAGACGGTGCCGATTCTTGCCCTCACCGGCGTGCTGAGCTTCTTCTTCGGGTTCGCGCTCACCAGCCGGACGATCGTCTGCGTGATCATCTCGTTCTTTCCGATCGTGTCGAACACGTTGTTCGGCCTGCAGTCGGTCGACCGGGGCATGCACGAGCTGTTCACCCTGCACCGCCCCGGTCGTCTCATCCGGCTGTGGAAGCTGGAGCTGCCGGCGGCGCTGCCCGCGATGTTCACCGGGCTGCGCAACGCGGCGGGCCTGTCGGTCATCGGCGCGATCGTCGGCGAGTTCTTCTTCAAGCAGGGCAACGCCGGGCTCGGCACGCACCTGTCGGTCTTCCAGTCCCGCCTCGAGGGTGAGCGGCTGTGGGCGACGACGCTGGTCGCGAGCCTGCTCGGCATCATCGTCTTCGTCTTCTTCGGCTGGCTGTCGCGCCGCGTCGTCGGCCGCTGGTACCAGCCCAAGCGAGGCTGACCCGCCGCCGACGACGACACCCTCACCCCGAGGCCCCGGAGACCCCGGCTGGCGAGGCACGGACGCGGCGACCACGCCGCGGACGGCCTTGTTTCTCGCTTTCCCGTTCCGCCGCTCCATTTCCGATCCATCGACACCGTCGGGCGCAGGTCGCCCGAGGGACCAGGGGGAGACTCCGTTGATCAGACCACGCCCGACCAGGCTCGTCGCGGCGGCCGCCGCGGCGGTCGCGCTCGCCCTCGTCGCTGCCGCCTGTGGCAGCGACGACGACACGACGGGCGCCACGCCGTCGGCGAGCGCGGGCGGCGCCGTGCCGGCCCAGTACGACCTGAAGGCCGCCGGCTGCCCGAGCACCGTCGTCCTGCAGTCCGACTGGAACCCCGAGTCGGAGCATGGCGGCCAGTACCAGCTGCTCGGCCCGAACCCGACGTTCGACACCGGTAAGAAGTCGGTCACCGGTGAGCTCGTCGCGCACGGCGGCGTCGACACCGGCGTCAAGCTGGAGATCCGCGCCGGCGGCCCGGCGATCGGCTTCCAGACGGTGACGTCGCAGATGTACGCCGACGACAACATCACGATCGGCTACGTCAGCACCGACGAGCAGATCGCCCAGTCGAAGGACCACCCGACCGTTGCCCTGTTCGCGGCTCTGGAGAAGAGCCCGCAGATCATCAGCTGGTCGCCGGAGAAGCACCCGGACTTCAAGACGATCGCCGACATCGGCAAGACCGACACCAAGGTGCTCTACTTCGAGGGCGCCGCGTACATGGACTACTTCACCGGCAAGGGCATCCTGAAGAAGAGCCAGATCGACGGCAGCTACGACGGCACGCCGACGAACTTCGTCGCCTCCGGCGGTGAATACGCCGTCCAGGGCTTCGCCACCTCCGAGCCCTACACCTGGGAGAACGAGGTCCGTTCCTGGGGCAAGCCGTTGAAGTACCAGCTGGTCGCCGACGCGGGCTTCGACTTCTACCAGCAGGCGATCGGCGTGCGGCCCGACAAGCTCGCCGCGCTCAAGCCCTGCCTGACGAAGCTGATCCCGATCATGCAGCAGGCGGTCGTCGACTTCATGGCCGACCCGGCCGCGACGAACAAGGTGATCCTGGACGCGGTCGAGAAGTACAACAACGGCTGGGTCTACACCCAGGGCGTCGCCGACTACGCGGTCAAGACGATGGCCGAGCTCGGCATCGTCGCCAACGGCAAGACCCCGACCCTCGGCGACTTCGACGAGGCGCGCACCCAGGGCCTGATCGACATCCTCTCGCCGATCTACACCAGCCAGGGCAAGCCGGTCAAGGACGGCCTCAAGCCGTCGGACCTCTACGACGACGAGTTCCTCGACACCAAGATCAGCCTGACCTCCTGACGGCCCACGGCCTCGCGGCGTCGGCTTCGGCATCCCCGATCACCGGCGCCGCGAGGCTCGCGGTTTCCAGGAACAGCTGACGAACCTGGTCCCGTGGCTCTCCCAGGCTGGGGCTGGGGCCGCTGGGCGGGCGAACGATCCTCTTCCGCGCGCCCAGCGGCCGTCGCCCCGAATCGCCAGTGAGACCACCGGCGCCTGGCATCCCACCAGCGGAGGATGGTCATGGCGGAACCCGTCGCCAAACCGGTGTTCAAGCGGGCCGCGCTGCCCGAAGTGACCCCGGTCGACCCGCAAGCGTTAGACAACCTGACTTTCGAGCTGAGCAGGCTGTTCGGCGACGACGCCGTCTCCCGGGACGAGGCGGCCCGGCTGACGGCGTCGACCGACTGGGCGCACATGAGCCCCGTCCTGCGCCCGATGCTGCCCGGCGGCGTCGCCGACGTCGTGGCCCGGCCGCCCGACGCCGACGGGATCGCCGCGGCCGTCGGCGCCGCGCACCGCCACCGGGTGCCGATCACGGTCCGCGGGCAGGGCACCGGCAACTACGGCCAGGGCATCCCGCTGTTCGGCGGCCTGGTCATCGACACGTCCCGGGCGACGAAGGTCCTCGCCGTCGAGGACGGCTGGATCACCGCCGAGGCGGGCGCGTCCTTCGTCCTCATGGAGAAGGCGGCGCTGGCGACCGGCCAGGAGCTGGCGATCATGCCGTCGACCGTGGGCTCCACGATCGGCGGGTTCATCGCCGGCGGCGCCGGCGGTACCGGTTCGATCGCGAACGGCGCCGTCTGGGACGGCTACATCCGCTCGCTACGGGTCGTGCCGTGCACCGACGACGCCACCCCGCTCGACGTGCCCTACCCGGACAACATGGCCCAGTCGCACGCCTTCGGCGTCAGCGGCGTCATCGCTACGGCGACAGTGGCGCTGCGGCCGGCGCGGCGCTGGACGGCCCTGTTCGCCTCGTTCCCCGAGCTCGACGGCGCGGTCGCCGCCGGCGAGGAGCTGTTCGACCTGGACCCGACGCCGCGGCTGCTCTCTCTCGACGAGGCGGGCGTCGTCGCCACCTACCGCCCGGCCGACCCGGCGATGCCGGCCGACCGGCTGTCCGTGCGCGGGATCGTCACCGAGGACAGTGTCCCGGCCGCCACCGCCGTCATCGAGCGGCACGGCGGCCGGGTCGACGCGCTCCGGCCGAAGGGCCCGGCCCTGGTCACATCGCTGTCGTACAACCACACCACCTACCGGGTCCGCAAGCTGCGCCCCGAGCTCACCCATCTGCAGTGCGGCGGGCCAGGCCTGACCCGGCGCCGCGCCGAGGTGGCCGCCGTCGCGCCGGACTCCCTCATCCACCTGGAGGGCTTCCTCAACCCGGAGACCGGCGCCCGGCACTGGGCCGGCATGCTGTTCCTGCGTTTCGACGACGTCGACACCCTCTACGAGCGGATGGCCCGGCTCGCCGAGGTCGAGGTCTTCGTCAACGACCCGCACACCTGGGTCCTGAAGAACCGCGTCGACCAGATTCGCGCCGCCGCGGCCCGCTTCGACCCGGACGGCCTGCTCAACCCCGGCAAGCTGCCCGCCAACTAAGCCACGGGCCCGGCCCTCACCACGGGCTTCTCTCTCCCCGCTCGCTGACTCCCCACGAGAGGTCACCTTGGGCCAGCTGAGCGGGGCCCTGCGAGCGTTCCGGCGGCCGTCTTCCGACGGCCGCCGGAACGCGGCCGAACGCCGACCAGCCGACGCCGACCAGCCGACGCCGACGAGCCGACGCCGACCAACGGCCGCTGAACCCCCGGCCGCCCGAACCCGGCCGCCGGCGTTGCCCCGGGCCTAGACCCGGGTGGGGCACCGCAGCGGTGCGCCGACCGCGTGCAGGTGGGCCAGCGCCTCCCGGTACGAGCCCAGCGCGCTGCTCTCGTGGTAGCTGACGCCGTGGGTGTCGCAGAACTCCCGCACGAGAACCTGCGCCTTGCGCAGGTTCTGCCTCGGCATCATCGGGAACAGATGGTGCTCGATCTGGTAGTTCAGCCCGCCGTAGAAGATGTCGGTGATCCAGCCGCCGCGGATGTTGCGCGAGCTGAGGACCTGCCGCTGCACGAAGCCGACGCTGGCCGTGGCGAAAATCCGCATGCCCGTGTGATTTGGGACAAACGCACTTCCCATGTACAGGCCGAAAAGCGCCTGCTGGACCAGCATGAAGACCACGGCTTTCACCGGCGGCAGAACGGTGAAGATTACACCGAAATAGGCGGCGGTGTGAACCACGAGCAGCGCCGCCTCACCGAGAGCGCCGCGGGTCCGGCGCGTCGCCAGCTCGCGGATGCTTGATACATGCAAGTTCAGGCCCTCGAGCAGCACGATCGGGAAGAACATGTAGGCCTGGTAGCAGGTCAGCCACCGTAGCCAGCCGCGACGGTCGTGGGCATCCTCCGGCGCAAACACGAACGCGCCGGTAGCGACATCCGGGTCGCGGCCCACATGGTTGGGGTGCGAGTGATGACGGCTGTGTTTCGCGATCCACCAGCCGATGCTCAGCCCGACCAGCAGGTTCCCGTGCAGGAGGCCAACCGCGTAGTTGGCCCGCCGGCTGGCGAAGATCTGCTGGTGGCCGGCGTCGTGCCCGACGAACGCCAGCTGCGTGAACATCACCGCCAGGAAGGCCGCGGTGCCGAGCTGCCACCACGAGTTCCCCAGCCAGCCGAAGAACAGCCAACCGCCGCCCAGTAGCGCCAAGTTCACCAACATCAGGACCATGTACCGACCAGGACGGCGGTTCATCAACCCGGCGCACTTCATGCGCTGGGATAGCTCGACATAGTCGAGGCGGCTGGCCGTACCTGCCGAACCGGCAGGTTTACTCGACCGAGCCGCGCCCTTTACCTCAGAGGCGAGCATGGCGTCAACAGTCATGGGCATCCTTCTCAGCCGACCCAACAGAATCAGCGAGTTGGAACCCAGAACAGGCGTTTTGGACCAGACCGGGACGAGTACTCAGTCGCTTTCCCAGCACCCTACCGGGCGTCGGTTGGGGCCTCCGCACGACCCTCCGGACCTGACACAATCGCCAAGGGCCGGATCACGGATCCCCAGCGGGGGCAGGCATCCGGCCAGCCGGAAGTGTCCAACGAAGATCACTTTCAGAGTGAGGCGGCCGATCTGACGACCAGCGCGAGCGCCCCCGGAGGAGTCCCATCCCCGCCCGCCACCGTCGGCCACGGCCCGGTGACGGACGGTCGGGTCGTCAGTGCCGAACTCACGTTCGCCGTCGAGGATCCCGCGGACATCGCGTTGTCGATCGTGGCCGCCCGCGGTCCGCGGGTGCTCGCCGAACGGCTCGTCGTCACGACCGCGGGCGAGGCCCCCGTCGACGCGCCGACCGAGCTGGCCGCCCCGCACGGCAGCCGGATGCACCTGGTACGCGCCCCCCGCGGCCTGCTGTCCGTGTCCTACCGGGCCGAGCTCGAACACGGACCCGCGACCGCTCACGGCACTGCCCCCGGCGGCGGCATGCTCACCCTGGAGCAGGTGACCTACCTGCGACCAAGCCGATACTGCCCGTCGGACCACGTAGCCGGTCTCGCGGTCGCCGAGTTCGGCGCCCTCCCGCCAGGACGGCCCCGGGTGGACGCCATCGCCGCCTGGATCCACCACCGCATCGACTACGTGCCCGGCTCCAGCTCGGTCCACGACTCCGCCGAACACACCCTGCTGACCGGGCAGGGCGTGTGCCGGGACTTCGCCCACCTGGGCGTCACCCTGTGCCGGGCGCTCGGCATCCCCGCCCGCTTCACCGCCGTGTACGCGCCGGGGCTGGCCCCGATGGACTTCCACGCCGTCTTCGAGGCCTGGCTCGACGGCGCCTGGCGGGTCTACGACGCCACCCGCAAGGCTCCGCGGGCGAGCCTGATCCGCATCGCGACGGGCCGGGACGCCGCCGACGCCGCCTTCGCGGACGTCCTGCGAGGCATCGCACCGCTCCAGTCGATCGAGGTCACCGCGACCACGGCCGGAGACCTCCCGATCGACAACCACCTCTCCGACGCCCTGCTCGACTAGGATCCGGCCGCCGGCCGCCGGTCCGGTCAGGACCGCGGGCTGGCCGCGAGGACGGTGGCCGCCGCGTTGCGGCCCGAGGCGCCCCAGACTCCGGCGCCGGGAAACGTGGCGCCACCCGTCAGGTAGAGGCCCGAGATCGGGGTCGTGTAGCGGGACAGCTCGCGGCGGCGGCCCAGCAGGGCCGCCATGACGCCGTCGGGGAACGACGGAACATAGCCGCGGCGCAGGAAGAACTCGCGCTCGTAGTCGGGCGGCGTCATCGCCCGCCAGTCGCGAACCGACGCGAGCATGGCGGCGGGGTCGGCGCAGAGCGTTGCATACCGCTCGAGCCAGCCCCAGCGCACCGCCTGGTCACCCCAGCCGCCGCGCAGTGCCCACGGCGTCCACAGCACCTCCAAGCTCAGCACATGCGCGCCCGGGCCCGGGCTCATGGTCTCGTCCAGGACCGACGGCAGGTTGAGGAAGAACATCGGCGGGTCACTGACCAGGCCGGTCTTCAGCGCGGCGGCCGCCGCGATCTGCTGCTGTGGGGTCGGGCTCACGATCGTCGTCGGGACGTGGTGCAGCGCCGCCGGCAGCACGTCCTCGGGCAGCTCGGCCACGGCGCGTGGCGTCGGCAGCGCGGTGACGACCGCGTCCACCTTCGACTCGTAGCCGTCGTCCGCCGGCCTGGACGCCCAGCGTGCCCGCAGCCGGCGCATCGCCGGGACGCCGGCGAGCCAGTCGACGAGCAGGGTGTGCGGGTCGGTGGCGTTGACGACGGCATCGGCGGTGACCCGCCGGCCGTCCGCGAGCCGCACGGCCCGCGCCCGCCGGGACACGACGTCGACGCCGGACACCCGCGCCCCGGTCACGACCCGCCCGCCGTGCGCCCGCACGCAGGCCTCCAGTGCCGCCGGCACCGCCCCGCTGCCGCCGGCCGGCCGGCCGACGCCGACGAGGTGGCGGATCGCGAGCCCCAGCGCCCCGAGCCCCGTGCCGGGCGCGTCAGGGCCGAGGCCCCACACCGCCGGGCCGACGGTGTGCGTCGAAGCGATCATCCAGGGCGGCAGGCCGAACGACGTGAGCACGTCGACCAGGCTGCGCCGCGGCCAGTCCAGCAACACCCGGGAGCCGCGCAGGCGCTGCTTCGCGACGACGGTCGTGACGATCGACGGTGTCGTCGGCCGGCCGCCCTGCACAGCCAGCACCAGCTTCGCCGCCGGGAGGGCGACGTCCAGGTAGCGCCGGTAGGCGGCGGCGACGGCCGGGTCGATGCGGGCGAGCCCGTCGACGGTGCGCTCGATCGAACGCCACTGGACGAACACCGGCTCGTCGGCCCAGCCGACGCCGACGACCAACGGGTCGACCTCCAGGTAGCGCAGGCCGTAGGCGGCGAGGTCCAGGTCCTCGACGATGCCGCTGGCGCGGATCATCGTGTGGTCGCAGTTGCAGACGTTGACGCGGGCGCCGACCGCCTCGACCGTCGACGCGCAGCCGCCGGCGTGCTCACGCGCCTCCAGGACGACGACCGACCGACCGGCGCGCGCGAGGTAGGCGGCGCAGGCCAGCCCGTTGTGGCCGCCGCCGATGACGACGACGTCCGCGTGCGCCGGCAGCTCGTCCGCCGGCGCCGGCCCGGCCAGGGGCTGCGCCGCCGTCGACAGGTCAGCCGTCACCAGGCGTGCTTCGGGTCGAAGCGGGCGATCTCCCGCAGCGATGCGGCCGCGGTCTCGATCATCGCCTCGTAGCGGACCTTGCCGCGCTCCGCGGTGGCCCCGACCGGGTCGCCGAGGGTGCCGTTCGTCCCGAAGTCGTCGGACAGCCAGCCGAACGAGACCTGCCGACCCCAGCCGACCCGCTCGAACCCGGCCAGGTGCTCGGGCACGCTGCGCTCGGCCAGGTCCATTCGGACCAGATCCGGGCGCAGGTGCAGCATCAGCGACGTCTCCTCGATCCCGGCGTGGATGCCCATGCCCAGCTCGGACGCCGGCGACGTCCCGCCATATCGGCTGGCGGGCCCGGGGGTGCGCGAGGCTTCGCCATCGTCGCGCACCCCCAGACTGTGGTGTCGGCTGGCGGGCCCGGGGGTGCGCGAGGCTTCGCCATCGTCGCGCACCCCCAGACTGTGGTCTGGTGGAAGCGACGGATGCATCACGAACGTGCGCAGCCCGTGGGCGAGCCGCAGGTCGCGGCTGGCGACCTGCAGCAGGGCGCTGTTGCCGCCGTGGCCGTTGAGGAACACCAGCCGCTCGACGGGCGTCGTCGCCAGGCAGCGGCCCAGGTCGTCGAGCATCGCCAGCATCGTCGTCGCCGACAGCCACATCGTCCCGGCCGACCAGGCGTGCTCGTTGGACTTGCTGTAGGCGAGCGTCGGCAGCAGCAGCAGGTCGATCTCGTCGCCGTAGGTGGCGACCACGTCGCGCGCGAGCGTGTCGGCGACCACCAGGTCCGTCGACAGCGGCAGGTGCGGCCCGTGCTGCTCCACCGACCCGATCGGCAGGACCGCCACCGCCCCCGGCGCCAGGTCAGCGATCTCGGGTGCCCGCAGGTCGGCGAAGATCCTGGTCATGCTGCCTCCAGACGCTCTGGAAATCCCACGGCTCCAACTGTCACGCGACGCCGCCGGACGCCCCGTCCGCTGGTGACGCACCAGCGCAGCCCAGCCACGACCGGCGGCTACGCACCAGTGCTGGCGCTAGCGCCAGCACTGGTACTGGCACCGGCGCAACCGCCACCCTGGCCTCGGACCGGACACCAGCCCCGGTTCGACACGCCAGCCCCGAGACCGGCCCCGCCAGGCTCGAGCGGCCGCATGTTGACCTGGCCAACACTCTCGCCGGTGGTCGTGACGGGCTCGTCAGGACCAAATTTCCGCGCCGCTAATTCCCGGCCGCCGACCTCCCAGCCACCACAGTTCCGGCGGCCTCCGTCCTGGCCGCCGACGTCTCAGCCGCCTCCGTCCTGGCCGCCGACGTCCCAGGACGGCGATGCGCTCAGGCGGCGGTCGGGTCGGTGACGCGGCCCATGAACAGCGGTGTGGCGGTCGCCCGGTCGTGGATCACGAACAGGAACGGGCGGTCGACGGTGACCCGCACCTCTGTCATGATCGCAGACACGGCCATGACCACGGCGGTCGCCGCGGCGGCCTCCGTTCCCTGCTCGTCGACCGCGATGAACGCCTCGTGCACCACCTGGCTGATCTGGAGTGCCTCGGCCTTGGTCATCCCGCTGAAGTCGGCGCCGTCGCCGAAGGCCGTCGGCATACCGAGCGCCACGAGCAGATCATTGAGTGCGGCATGGGTGCGAAACGTCCAGCGGGGCAGCTCCAGCTCCATCGCGGCCGACTGGAACCCGGTGAGCAGCCCCCGCAGCGCCGCCTCGTCGAACGCGGCCTCGACGGCGTCGAACCGGCCCTGGTCCGGCAGCACCACTGCCATCGCCAGTTCGCCGCCGGCATACGGGATGTCGACGGCCTGCCAGCCCGGCCCGGTCGCGTAGCCGCCGTCCGTCAGCGTCACCGCCATCAGTTGGGCCTGGACCGTCGAACCGTCGGCGCGGGTGAACGGAGCCAGCCGCGCGTCGTCGAACGGCTTCTGCCAGGGGGCACGCAGGTACAGCGCGTTGACCAGCACCAGCCGGGTCGAGGCGTCCAGGTCGCCGGCCGAAAGCAGCCTGGGGATGCGGTCGTGGGTCTGCCGCGCGGCCCAGGCGTTGATCGCCTGCGCCGCGCCCGCGGCGTCAGTGGCGAAGTCGACGGTCCGCATTCCGGTCCCGTAGTAGCGGGCCAGCGTCGTCAGGAACGGCTCCTCCCAGGGCACCTGCCGCTGGCCCCAGAGCGAGTTCGCCACGTCCAGGAAAATCTCGATCTTCGAACCGTCGTCCGCCTTGCGGGTGCCGGCCCGGCTCTCCAGCGCGAGGACCAGCGCATTCAGCCCGGTGGGCAGCGCGTCCGGCCCACTCCCGAACGCGGCGGCATGCAACACCGTGTCCATCTCCTGCGCCGTGCGGCCGGCGGCACCCGCCCGGGTCATCCCCAGCGCCACCGCCACCGAGTACGGCGAGCACACCAGGTTCCCGGAGCTCCCGGAGCTCCCGGCGCCGGCCGCCGCCATTCGCCGGTAGAGGTCAGCGGTGAACCCGCTGACGGCACCGGCCGCGCCGGCGAGCGCGCCAGTGTCCGCCTCGGTACGGGCGACGTTCTGCGCCACCATCAGATCGCCCTCGGCGGGGCCGTAGTCGACGATGCCGCCGTCGTCATCGCCGCAGCCACCTGTCAGAGCACCCAGCCCCAGGCCCGCCGCCCCGAGGACAGCCGCCCGCAACACCTCACGTCGCCGCATCACGCCCCTACCGACGCAGCCCCCGCCGTACCGGTTCCGTCTTCCTTCTCCGTCCTCCTGCCCGCAGGCATTGGCGACTGCGCTGGGCGGGGGGGATCCGCCAGTCCGCCAGTCCGGCGGTCCGGCGGGGTCGTCAGCCGCGGAAGATGACGCGGGTCGGCTGGAAGGTGACGGCGACGCGGGGCTCGAGCCCCGGGCCGCCGAACTGCTCCAGCGTCCGGCCATAGGTGGCGAGCAGCCGGGCGAGGAAGGCCTTGTCCTCGTCTTCCTCGATGATCGCCTTCGCGCGAATCTCGGCGGTATGGAACGGGTCCGACGGAGAGATCGCGAAGACCGTCGCCGTCGGACGCGCGAGCAGATTCCGGTATTTGTGGCGGTTCTTCGACAGCGAGGTACGCACGATGCCGTCGGCCTCGAGCAGTCCCCAGACCGCCGTCGTCTGAATCGAACCGTCCGCATTCAGCGTGCTCAGCCCGAACGTGGCACCGGTGAACAGGTCGCGGTGCGTCTCCGGGACGACGAGTGCATCAGACATGGCCCCAGTCTTGCCAACCTGACCAGGTCCCCGGTCGAGACTCGCCGCTCCGTTACGAACTAGCAGGAATCGACCGCTCAGGTCAGGGGATCTCCATCGTCTGTGCCGTGCGCAGCTCGTCGAACGCCCGGGCCAGCTCGGCGGGCAGCCGCGCCCCCAGGCGGGTGAGAAGGTGGTCGACGACGAGGGCGCAGGCGATCGGCAGGGCGTCCGGGTCGAGGCTAGGCCGCGGCGCATCGTCGGGCGGATGGATGGACAGCGCCCCGGCGAGCACGATCACGACCGCGTACGGATCAAGCCCCGGCTGGTCCGGCAGCCCCGTGAGCCACGGCGACGCCTGGCGGACGACCTCGTCGAACAGCCCTTGGATGTCGTCGGCGTCCAAGCCGTCGGGATAGGCCCGCTCGACCAGGCCCAGCGTCAGCCGGTGCAGGATCTCCCGCGCCAGCGTCTCGTCGCAGGCGTGCAGCTGGGCGCACGCGGCCCGCAGCGTCACGGGATCTTGCTGCCGGGCCGCGTCGACGACGGCCGAGACCGCCCGGGCCAGTATCCGCCCCTGCGGCGGCAGCTCGGACATGGTCATCGCAGGCGGCCCAGGCGTCGCATGCGGCCATACTGGCTCATCCGGCGGTCCCTCCGTACCCCGCGCCTTCCCTGAGTTCAGCTCTCGCCCGCGTGCGACGCCCGATCTGTCGCCCAAATACCACCACGGGAGGCTTAGCCGGTTCCGGCCGGGACGACACGATCTCGGGATCGGGTTCTAGCGTCAGGCAAGAAGGGGACGACCTGCGGCGAGCGCCGCCAGGTGAGGTGGCCGGCTCGGAGGGACTCGTGAGAGTTCGTTCGTCGGTACGGGAAACGAAGATCGGTGACGCCGTGAAGGTAGGTGGCAGTGTGGCCACGGGAGCCGCGGAGACTGACGGGCCCGACGCGGAGACCGGGAGCGGCGGTGCGGCGGGGGTGTCCGTCCGCCTGCCCGGCCCGGCGGCGGCCACGGTTGCGGCCACAGCACCGTTGGTGACGTTCAGTGAAGGCGTCGAGGGGACGACGCGGTGCGCGCTGACCTGGCCGGTGGCGACGGGACGGCCGCCGCTCGCGGTCGTCGTCGACGTGTTCACCCGGCTGGGTGTCGAGGTCGTCGACCACGACCGGCCGGCCGCCCGCGCCTACGGCTCCGGGACACCCGAGCGGGACGAGTACGTGCTGCGGCTCCCGGCCGCGCAGGGCATCGGGACCCCGGCCGGGGAGACCATCGCGATTGACGCTGCCCAGGAGGCCCTTGGGCAGCTGTTCACCGCGGTGTGGACGGGACAGGCGGAGCTGGACGGGTTCACCCGGCTGGCGCTGACCGCCGGCGTCGCGTGGCGGGAGGTCGACATCATCCGGGCGGCCTGGCGGTTCCTGCACCAGACCGGCGTCGGCCTGTCGCACGAGTACGCCGCGCGGACCGTGCTCGCCAATCCCGAGTTCGCGCACACCCTCCTCGACTACTTCCGAGCCCGCTTCGACCCGGACTACGCCGCCACCGACTCCGATACTGACTCCGACGCCGACAACGCCGGCCTGGGCCTGGCGGGCCCGGAGTCCAGGACAGCGGACGCGGCGCGGGCCACCGTCAGGCTGGACGCGCTGCTGTCGGCCGTCGCCAGCCTCGACGAGGACAGGATCCTGCGCGGGCTGCGCGACGTGCTCGCCGCCGTGATCCGCACCAGCTACTTCCAGCGGGACGCCGCCGGGCGGCCAAAGCCGGCGCTCGCATTGAAGATCGCTTCCGCGCGCCTCGGCCTGCTGCCGGCGCCGCGGCCGTGGGTCGAGGTGTTCGTGACCTCGCCCGCCGTCGAGGGCGTCCACATGCGCGGCGGGCGGGTGGCCCGAGGCGGCCTGCGTTTCTCCGACCGGTCCGAGGACTACCGCACCGAGGTGCACGGCCTCTACCGCGCGCAGGTCACCAAGAACGTCGTCATCGTGCCCGACGGCGCCAAGGGCGCCTTCGTCCTGCACGAGCCGACCGTCGCCGGCGCCACCGCGAACAGCGCCACCGCCACCGCCACCGCCAACAGCGGCAGCAGCGGCGGCGGAGCCGGTGGCGGACGGCCGAGCCGGGAGCGGGTGCGGGCCGCCTACCGGACGTTCGTCGCGGCGCTGCTGGACGTCACCGACAACCTGGTCGGCGGCAAGCCCGTCGGCCCGGAGCGCACCATCTGCTACGACGACCCGGACACGTACCTCGTCGTCGCGGCCGACAAGGGCACGGCCACGTTCTCCGACCTGGCGAACACGATCGCCGCTGAGCACGGCTACTGGCTCGGCGACGCGTTCGCCTCCGGCGGCTCGGTCGGCTACGACCACAAGGCGATGGGGATCACCGCCCGGGGCGCCTGGGAGTCCACCCGCCAGCACCTGCGCGAGCTCGGCGTCGACGCGGACGGCGATTCCTACACGGTCGTCGGCGTCGGCGACATGTCCGGCGACGTCTTCGGCAACGGGATGCTGCGGTCACGTTCGATGCGCCTCGTCGGCGCCTTCGACCACCGGCACATCTTCGTCGACCCTGATCCCGACCCGGCGGCCGCCTTCGCCGAGCGGCAGCGGCTCTACGAGCTGCCAGGCTCGTCATGGGCGGACTACGACCCCAAGATTCTCTCACCCGGCGGCGCGGTGTTCCGTCGGGATGCCCGCCGCGTCGAGCTCTCGGCCAGGGCCCGCGAGGTCCTCGGCCTGGCACCCGTCGGTGGCGGTGTTGGTGTCAGCGCTGACGCCGACGCCGGCGGCACGCCGGGCCTTCCCGGCTCCGGCGAGGCCGGGGCTGACGGCGGCATCTCGCCGGTCGAGCTGATCCAGGCGTTGCTGCGCGCCCCGGTCGACCTGCTCTACAACGGCGGGATCGGCACCTACGTCAAGGCCAGCACCGAAGACCACGACGACGCCGCCGACCACGCCAACGACGCGGTCCGCGTCGATGCCGACGAGCTGCGCGCCCGGGTCGTCGTCGAGGGCGGGAACCTCGGCGTCACCCAGGCCGGCCGCGTCGAGTTCGCCCACCACGGCGGAAAGATCAACACCGACTTCCTGGACAACTCGGCGGGCGTCGACACGTCCGACCGCGAGGTCAATCTGAAGATCCTGCTAGCCGGCGCCGTCGACGAGGGCGAGCTGAGCCGTGAGGCCCGCGACGAGCTCCTGCGTTCGCTCACCAATGACGTCGCCGTCGCCGTCCTCGACGACAGCGCCCAGCAGGCGGTCGCGGTCAGCCTCGCGGCGACGTACGCGCCGATCTTCCTCGATCGGCACATCCGGCTGTTGCGCAACCTGGAGGCCCGCTCCGGCCTGGTCCGCTCGCTGGAGCACCTGCCGTCGGAGGCGCGGCTGGAGGAGCTGCGCGCGGCGCGCACCGGCCTGACCCGCCCGGAGCTCGCCGTGCTGCAGGCCAAGGCGAAGACGCTGACGCGCCAGGAACTGCTGGACTCCACGCTGCCGGACGAGCCGGCGCTCGACCTGGTCGCCCAGGGCTACTTCGCGCCGGCGGTGCGGGAGCGGTTCGCGGACCGGATCAGTACACACCCACTGGTCCGGGAGATCATTGCGACGCGCCTGTCGAACGAGCTCGTCAATCGGATGGGCCCCGGCTTCGTCTTCCGGCTGGAGGAGCAGGTCGGCGTCACGACCGCCGACGCCGCCCGCGCGTACGCCGCGGCGGCGGCACTGTTCGGGCTGGACAGGCTGTGGGAGGCACTCGACCGGCACGGCGACGCGATGCCCGCGGCCGCTGAGCTCGCCGCCCGCCGGGCGGCTCGCGAGTTCCACGAGCTTGCGACCGAGTGGCTGCTGCGCCACGCCCGCGGCCCGGCCGGCACGACGGCCGCCGTCGAACGGCTGCGGGCGACGGCGGCGGACCTCGCCGCCGCGTTCGGCGTCAGCGGCACCGCGGCCGACGCGGACCTGACGGCGCGAATCTCCGGGCTGGACACGCTCGGCACCGCACTCGACCTGCTGGTCGTCGCGCCGCGGCCGGCGCCGGCCGCTGTCGAGGACGCCGCCGCCGTGCATGTGGCGCTGGGGCGCTGGCTCGGCCTCGCCGGCCTGCACGACCGGCTGGCCGATGTCGCCGCGGACTCGCACTGGACGCTGACCGCCAAGGCGGCGCTGCGGGCACGCCTGACCGAGCTCTGGGCGACCCTCGACTGGCTCGTCCTCGAGGACGCCCGCGCCGACGCCCCGGCCGTGCTGGGCATCGCCGAGCCGACGACCACTGGCTGGGACGGCGAGGCCTACCTCGCCGACGGCCCACAGGCGGCCGCCTCCCAGTGGCTCGCGCAGCGGACCGAGGCGGTGCGGCCCTTCACGGCGGTTCTCGCCGAGCTCGCCGGCGCGCCGCCGTCCGGCGAGCCGCGGCCTCGCCGCGGCCGCCGCACGGCCACCCGCCCCGTCGATGTCCGGGTCGGCACCGGGCCGATCGACGTCGCCCCGGCCACGGTCGCGATCAGCGAGCTGCGCGTGCTCGTCGAACGGGTCCAGTTCAGCGAGGACGGCCTCGGCCCCCAGCTATGCGGCCGTTAACCCGCTCGCCGGTCCGAATGTGGGCCGGTCGATTGGCGCCGCCCGGCGACCAGGCCACTGATGACAATAGGTATCTGGACGTGTACGGCTGAGCGAGACGCTGGCGGGCGACGAGCGCGGACCTGGGTAGGAGGGGCTGGGGCATTCCCGCGGACCTGTCACCGCCGTCGGGCCTGCTCACCCCTCCGGCGCCGATATGTGGTCGATGGTGGAGCCCCGGGGCACCACCATCGACCACGGTCCAATCCTCAATCGCGAAGTGTGGTTGATGGGGGCGTCTATATGGTCGATGACCGGCCACGGGTTGACGTCGAGGGGGCTGTGGATAGTCAGGTTCCTCGGTGACGAGACTCCTGCATTCTCGAAACGTGACGATCAAGAGACGCGCAGTGGCGCTTGTGTCCAGTCCACGGTGGGAGGGGCTCGTCCGCGCCCAGGCCAGGGCGTTCACCGTCGCCCAGGCCAGCCAGCACGGCCTCACTCATCACCACATCCGAGCGCAGGTTGCCGCCGGACGATGGCAGCGAGTCCATCCGCGGGTATACGTCGCCTACAGTGGCCCGCTGACGGACGAGAGCAAGCTGTGGGCAGCCGTGCTGTACGCCGGTCCAGACACCGCTGTCCTGTGCCTTCGGACCGCTGGGCACGCGTGGGGACTGCTCGATGCGCCACCGCCGGTCATCGACGTCCTCGTCGAAGGCCTTTCCCGCCTGGTAGCTGCAGATGGTGTGCGGGTCCACCGCACCCGCAGGCCGCTGCCGCGAGCCGACATCCACCGATCCGCGGCTCCGCCGCGCACGGCCGTCGAACGCACGGTTCTCGACCTGGTCGAGCAGCTTGACCAGGCCGACGACGTGTGTGAACTGGTCGCCAGCGCGATTCGAACCCGGCTGACGACGGGACCACAGCTGGCCGAAGCGTTGGATCGCCGCAGCCATGCTCGCCACCGGCTGCTGCTCCACGAGATCATCCGGCTCGCCGAGGACGGCGCTCATTCGGTGTTGGAGATCCGGTTCGCACAGCTCACACGTCGCCACGGCCTCCCAGAGCCCAGACGCCAGGTGTGGCACCGCGAAGCCGGCTCCCGCTCCTACCGATTTGACGCGTTCTACGAGCAGTTCCAGCTAGCGGTCGAGCTGGACGGGCGCCTTGTCCACACCGCGCCTGGCGCCTGGGAGGCCGGGCTCGAGCGGGAGAACATCATCCAGAACGCTGGTCTCGACACTCAGCATTTCTCTGGCCGGCAGGTTCTCGGCAGTCCGTGCCGGGTCGCCCGTCAGCTCGCTGCCGCCCTCGAGGTGCGCGGCTGGGGCGGACGTCTCCAACCGTGCCGCGACTGCCCATGACCGGCGACGTCGACAGCCGGGGCGGCGCTGGCGGGCAGCCCGCGAGCGCCGGGGATTCGCCGTCAGACACCGAGGTTTTCGAGCGTGGCGGTGAGGGTGGCGACGCCCTCGTCGAGGAGGTCGTCGCCGATCGCGAGCGGGGGCAGCAGGCGCACGACGTTGCCGTCGGTGCCACAGGTGAGGACCACGACACCCTGCTCGTGGCAGCGGCGGGCGACCTGACCGGTCGCGCCGGCGTCGGGGTGGCCCGTCGCCGGGTCGACGATCTCGAGGGCGAGCATGGCTCCACGGCCGCGGACGTCGCCGACGGCCGGAACCCGCTCGGCGACGGCGCGCAGCCGGGGCAGCACCCGCTCCCCGATCGCGCGTGCCCGGTCGACGAGGCCGTCGCGCTCGATGGTCTCGATCGCGCCCAGGGCGGCGGCGCAGGCCAGCGGGTTGCCGCCGTACGTGCCACCGAGGCCACCGGGGTGGGCGGCCTGCATGATCTCGGCGCGGCCGGTGACGGCGGACAGCGGCAGGCCGCCGGCGACGCCCTTGGCGGTCACGACCAGGTCGGGAACGACGCCCTCGTGCTCGCAGGCGAACATCGCGCCGGTGCGGGCGAAGCCGGTCTGTACCTCGTCGGCGACGAACACCGCCGCGTTGGCCCGCGACCAGTCCGCGAGCGCCGGCAGGAAGCCCTCGGCGGGGACGACGAACCCGCCCTCGCCCTGGATGGGCTCGATGAGGACGGCGGCGACGTTCGCGGCGCCGACCTGGCTCTCGATGATCTCGATCGCGCGGGCGGCGGCCGCGGGACCGGTCAGGCCGTCGCGGAACGGGTAGGACAGCGGCGCCCGGTAGATCTCGGGGGCGAACGGGCCGAAGCCGTTCTTGTAGGGGTGGTTCTTCGCGGTCAGGGCCATCGTCAGGTTGGTGCGGCCGTGGTAGGCGTGGTCGAAGACGACGACGGCCTGGCGGCCGGTGTGGATCCGGGCGATCTTGACGGCGTTCTCGACGGCCTCGGCGCCGGAGTTGAACAGCGCCGAGCGCTTGTCATGGTCACCCGGAGTGAGTCGGGCGAGCTGCTCGCAGACCGCGACGTAACCCTCATAGGGTGTGATCATGAAGCAGGTGTGCGTGAACGCCTGGACCTGCGCGATCACGTTGTCGACCACGCGCGGGGCGCTGTTGCCGACGGTGGTGACGGCGATGCCGGACCCCAGGTCGATCAGCGAGTTCCCGTCCGCGTCGACCAGGATCCCGCCGCCAGCGGCCGTGACGAAAACCGGAAGGGAAATCGCCACGCCGCGCGCGACGGCCGCGTCCCGGCGCGCCAGCAGCGCCCGCGACCGCGGCCCCGGCAGCTCGGTGACCAGCCGACGCCGCTGCGGCAGCCCCGGCCCGCCCACAGCCACGGACGAGGTGGTCTCCCGCCCGCCGGCCGCCGCCGCATCCGCATCCGTCGTGGCCTCGGGGCCGGCGGGGACCGGTCGCCCAACCGTCGTCGTCATTCTCTAACGGTAGGCCAGCCGACGCCTGACGACCGAGTCACGAGAGAAACGACCTTCTAACCACTAGATCCGTCGATGCACCAGGGCCGCGCGGCCGGCGGGCGACCAGTGGCCGAGCCAGGCCCGCCGGCCAGCGGGTTCAGGCCTTCGGGCTCAGGTCTTGGGGCCACCGGCGACGTAGAGGATCTGGCCGGAGACGAAGCCGGCGCCCTCGCTGACGAAGAACGAGACGGCGTGGGCGATGTCGGCCGGCTGGCCGACGCGGGCGACCGGGATCCCCTTGACGCGGCTGGCCTCGTAGGTCTCCCAGGTCTGGCCGAGGCGCTCGGCGGTCGCGTGGGTCATCTCGCTCTCGATGAGGCCCGGGGCGATGGAGTTGGCGGTGATGCCGAACTTGCCGAGCTCGATCGCCAGCGTCTTGGTGAAGCCCTGCATGCCGGCCTTGGCAGCCGAGTAGTTGCTCTGCCCGCGGCTGCCGAGGGCCGACGTGCTCGAGAGGTTGACGATCCGGCCCCACTTGGCGTCGACCATGTACTTCTGGCAGGCCTTCGTCATCAGGAACGCGCCGCGCAGGTGCACGGCCATGACGAGGTCCCATTCGGCCTCGGGCATCTTGAAGATCAGGTTGTCGCGGGTGATGCCGGCGTTGTTGACGAGGATGGTCGGCGCCCCGAGCTCAGCGACGACCTTGGCGATGCCGGCTTCTACCTGCGCCGAGTTGCTCACGTCGGCGCCGACGCCGATCGCCTTGCCGCCCGCCGCGACGATCTGGTCGACGACTGGCTTGGTGGCCTGCTCCTCGAGGTCCAGCACGGCGACGGCGTAGCCGTCCTCGGCCAGCCGCAGGGCAGTCGCGGCGCCCAGGCCACGGGCCGCGCCGGTCACGATCGCCACCTTCTGGGCGGACTCGGTCATGCTCACGTTCTCCTGTCTCCTCGGCGAGGCCGGCCACAGCCTCGTGGCCAGACCGCTGCCTGTCGTCACCGCCATACTGCCCGGCGACGCCCGTCACGGTCGCCTCGAACTGGCGGATCTCACGTCCAGGCACGGATCTGCCCCGACCGCCGAGACATCGAGACAGCCGAGACATCGGAACGCCGAGCTTCGACGTCGGCTCCGGCTCGCCGATCCGGTCCAGCTCGTCGACCCGGCAGGCAGCTCAGGCCCTGGCGCGGCCGCTGTCGCCGGCCTGCGTCACGAACGCCGCGAGGACGCCGGAGTGGCAGGCTGCGCTGAGGTCGGCGTCCGCGCGCGGCCCCTCGCCGCTGATCCCGGTGCGCGTCCGGCCCTGTGCCGTTCCCCCTCTTCTTTCCAACATCATCGATATCGGCCTGGACGGCGACGGGGAGGACAGATCGATCCCGCGGCCTCCGGGTAGCCGGTCAGCCGCACTCGCCGGGGCGGACGAAGGGGTCGTCGTCGGTCGCCCAGCCGCCGGGCTCGTCCGCGCGGGGCTCCGGGATCCCAGCGATCTGATCGTCACCGTCCGCGGGGCCTGGCTCGGCGGCGCCGGGTGCCTCGACGAAACGGAAGACAGTGGTGGCGCGCAGGGCGAAACCGAGGTGTTCATAGAGGCGGATCGCCGTCGCGTTCGTGGCGGCGGCGTGCAGGAACGGCGTCTCACCACGGGCGCGGATACCGGCGGCGACCGCGCGCATCAGCCGGGTCGCGAGGCCTCGGCCCTGGTAGGCGGGGTCGGTGCACACGGCGCTGATCTCGGTCATGCCCGGGACCCGCAGCCGCTCCCCCGCCATCGCGATCAGTGCGTCGCCGTCGAAGACGCCGAGGTATGTGCCGAGCTCGATCGTCCGCTGAAGATACGGCCCGGGACGGGTGCGGCCGACCAGGTCGAGCATCGCGGGCACGTCGTCGGGGCCGAGCGGCCGCGCCGCGGGCTCGGGTGCGTCGACGAACGCGTCGGTCGCGACCATCTGGACGAGGCCCAGCCGGTCGACGGACCGCCAGCCGGCCGGCGGCTCCTCGTCGACGAAGAACAGGACCGCCGGGCCGCCCGGGCCGACGACCGCGGCCAGGTCGTCCCAGGCCCACTCCCCGGGGCCGCCCGCCATCGCCGCGAACGGCGCCACGTCGGTCTGGAACCGGGCGGCGTCACCGACTCGCTCGGCGAAGGTCGTCTGCCGCCCGGACAGCGCCGACCACAGCACGTTGTCGAGCGGGTCCGCGCCGACGGGGCCGGTGCCCGCCTCGATGGTCTCCGTCAGCACCTGGCCAGGCTCCGTCACTGCTCATCCCTCCGACAACCGCGACACCCACCATCGCCGGCCCGCCGACAGCAACCGGCACCCCGCCAGCCGTTGCCGCCCGCCAGCCGTTGCCGCCCCGGCGCCAGAGCGGCGCGCGGCCAGCCGGGGGCGTCCGGCACGTAATGGGGCACGCCGGGATGGCCACCCACCACGACGGCACTGAGGTGCGCCGCCATACCGCCCAAAGGACACCCTACGGCGCACAGACATTCCCGGCCGACGCGACGAGGTCAGCTTTCCGACTCCCTCGACCTCCTCGACCTCCTCGACCTCGTCGACGTGGCCCTTCGCCGGAACACCGCCCGCACATCGGGACGATCATGGTCACCGCCGGCGGTCGTCAACGCCGTGGACCACAGGGCGCAGTGGTGCGAGTGTTGGGTAGCGCAGCGTCGGCCAGCGGGGCATCGGTCATCAGAGGAAGGCGAGGCGAGGAAAGGCATCCTGGGAGCCGAGGACGACGCCCGCATCGGTACCCAGGACACGTTCGAGGACCGTTGCGTAGACCGACCGGAAGTCGGTGGTGACCTTCAGGTCGCCGTCGTCGAGCCTGGTCAGGCTGGGGGCGTCGCCGTAGCAGCCGCCCTGGACGTGGCTGCCGAGGACGAGGACGGGGCCGGCGGTGCCGTGGTCGGTACCGGTGTTGGCATTGGCCGCGACCCGGCGGCCGAACTCCGAGTAGACCATCGTCGTCACCGCCGCCCCGTGTGGGTCGCCGCCGACAGCCGCCTGGAATCGGGTCAGCGCCGCGTCGAGCTCGCCGAGCAGCCTCGCCTGGGTGGCCTTCTCCTGGGTGTGGGTGTCGAAGCCGCCCAGGTTGACGGAGTAGACCCTGGTCGGCACGCCTGCGCGGATGCAGGCGGCGACGACGTCAAGCTGCTCCCCCAGTTCGCCGGCCTTCGCCGCCGTCGGCGCGGCTGCCGCCGGCGCCGACCTGGCCGGGGACAGGCCGGCCGGAGACGGCGTCACTGGCCTGGTCGCCGGCGCGGCGCTGGCGTCGCCGCCGCCGGCGTCCAGCTGGCCGGCCGGGGCCTGGTCCTGGTCGCTCCGGCTGGCGAGCACCGGGCCGAGCGTGCCGGCGACGGTGAACAGGTCGGTGCCGGACGACGCGACCCGCGCGGCGAGCGGCCCATCGGCCGGGTCAGGAAGGTAGAGGTGGCGCAGCTCCTGCCCGAGTGCGCCGCCGGGCGCCGCGAACGGGCCGGTCGGGACCGCCGCGGCGGCGGTCGTCGCGCCGACGACCAGCGGCGCGAGCGTAGGCCCGACCGAGATCGCCCGCAGCGCCGCGGCGCCGGCGGCCCCCGCGAGGCCCTGGGAAGGCGCTTTGGCCTGGGCGTCGAGCCAGCGGCCGAGCCAGCCCGTCGTCGACGCGGTGCCCGGGGAGGCGGTCTGCCAGATGGCCATCGACCGGAAGTGGCTGTGGTCCGGCTTCGGGTAGCCGACGCCGCGGACGATCGCCAGCCGATGGTCGTCCCACAGCGTGCGCAGCCCGGTCATGGCAGGGTGCAGCGCGGATCCGTCGCCGTCGGCGAGCCGCAGCGCCTGGTCCGCTGAGTAGGCGAGCTCGCCGCGGGCGGCCCGGTAGGCCGGGTCGTCGACGGGGATCACCATGTTCAGCCCGTCGTTGCCGCCGTACAGGGTGACGACGACGAGGACGCCGCCGCCGGCCAGCGGCTCCTCGGCGGCGCCGCCGTGCAGCTCCCGGTAGGACACGACCCCGGCCGTGGCAGCCGCGGCGAGCCCGCCGGTCACCCCGGACGCGATCAGGAACCGGCGCCGGTCGAACGGCATCGGCCTTCCCTCCTTCCTTCAGACAGACTTTCAGGCGGTCAGGTACTCGGGCGACAGCAGCCCGAGCGCGACGAGGCGGACCGGGTTGCCACCGGCACCGGCCATCGCCGCCCGCGTCCTCGCCGTCCAGCCGTCGAGCGAGAGCAGGTGGGCGACGGCGTCCGGCCGGCCGGCGGGCGGCTCGTCGGTGATCACCGACAGCTCGGCGGCGGTCGCCGCCGCGCTGGCGAACTTGGCGCGGACCTGGGTGGACGCGGTCGTCAGCCACGCCCCGTTCGCGGGCCACCCGCCGACGCTCGGCGGCTGGAACGGCACCTGGCCGAGCCCGGACAGGGTCGACAGCACGACACGTTGCGCAACCGTTCCGCTTCCAGCGGTGATGGAGGCCGGCGCGTCGGCCGCGGCGCCGGCGGGCGGCGGCGTGACCCGCAGGCCGAGCGCCCGAAGCACGGTGACGACGTACTCGACTGGCTGGGCGACCAGCTTTCCCCGAGCCGCCAGGAAGGCGGGGGTGTGCAGCATGGCCCGCACGGCGGCGCCGACGTCGAGCGTCGAGCCGTAGGCGGCGAGCATGGCGCCTGCGGCCGGGTTGGCGTCGGGCGCGACCGGGGCGGCGTACCGGCTGAACAGCCGGGAACACACCCAGCGTGCCGAGGCGGGCCGGTGGGTGACCAGGGCGACGACGTCCTCACCGCTGAGGTCGCCCGTCTTGCCGAGCACCGTCTTCGACCCGTCGTCGTGCTGCCGGGCGGCCAGTTGGAAACCGGTCCGGGTCTGGTCGACCCGCCAGCCGGTGAACGCCCGCGCCGCCTCACGGACGTCGGTCTCGGTGTAGTTGCCGATGCCGAGGGTGAACAGCTCCATCAGCTCGCGGGAGAAGTTCTCGTTCGGGTGCTCCTTGCGGTTCTGCCCGGCGTCCAGCCAGACCAGCATGGCCGGGTCGTGGGCGACCGCAAGCGTGAGTGCGTCGAACGGCCCGACGCCGCAGCGCCGGAAGATCTGGTTCTGGGCGAGCATCATCGACGAGTCGCGCACCTTGGTGACCGACGTCGCGAAGTGCCCGTGCCAGAAGAAGGTGAGCTTCTCGGTGAACGGGTCGTTGGTGTCGACCATCCGGCGCAGCCACCAGCCGGTCAGCTGCGTCGCCTGCTCCCGGGCCATCCGGGCGTAGGTCGCGCGTGTCTCGGCGTCGCCACCCGCGCCGCCCGCTCCGGTCAGCCGAGGCAACGGGTCGAATGACGGCGGCGGCTCCACCCCGGCGGCGGCCCCGGCGCTCGCCGCCGCGGAAGCCTCAGCCCCGACAAGTGCGTCGACGGCCGACTCGTACCCTCCGGCGACGGCGGCGTCGAGCTCGGCCGGGCGGGCGCCGAACCCGGCCCGCCGGTAGAGGAACGCGACATCGGAACGCGCGGTGGCCATGGTCCGACAGTGGCGGCGGGCCGTCAGCGTGCCGTGGCCACCATGTTCGAGAACCGTAAGTAAACCCCGCATGTGCCCGGCCGGGGGCGGCCGCGGGCAGGCGGCGCCGCACACTGGGCAGGTGGGAAACCTCCCGACTTCTCCGGTGACCGCGCCGGCTTCCACGGCCCGGCCCGCACCGGCCGGCCAAGGCGGGCGTCCCACCGTGACGCCTGCCGCGCCCACCTTGACGGCAGGCGTGGCAGGCGTGGCGGACGTGCCGGGAGCCGCCGCCCGGCGCTCGTCGGGGCTCGTGCTGGTGGTCGAGGACGAGCCGCACATCTGCGACCTGATCCGCCTCTACCTGACGCGGGAGGGCTTCGGCGTCGAGGTCCGTCACGACGGCAGGGCCGGGCTCGCGGCCGCCCGCGCGCTCGCGCCCGTCGCGATCGTCCTGGACATCCGCCTGCCGGGGCTGGACGGGCGCGACGTGGTGCGGTCGCTGCGCGCCGAGGACGACTGGACGCCGGTCCTGTTCGTCACGGCGAGGGACGACGAGGTCGACCGCATCCTCGGCCTGGAGCTCGGCGCGGACGACTACCTGGTCAAGCCGTTCTCGCCGCGCGAGCTGGTGGCCCGGCTGCGGGCGGTGCTGCGCCGGGCGGGGCCCGGGCCGGACCGGCCGGCGAGCCGGGTGCTGCGCGTGGGCACCGTCGAGCTGGACCTGGACCGCCGGCAGGTGCACGCGAGCGGCGAGGCCATCGCGCTGACCGCGACCGAGTTCGACCTGCTGGCGGCGCTGGCAGCCCGCCCGGGTCTCGTCTTCACCCGGGAGCGGCTGCTGTCGCAGGTCTGGGGGTACCAGGCGGCGGCTGGCACCCGCACGGTCGACGTCCACGTCGCCCAGGTCCGGGCCAAGCTCGGCGGCGCCTCCCCGATCCGCACCGTTCGCGGCGTCGGCTACACCGCCGATGGCTAGCCAGCAGGGCGCCGGGAAGGCGCGGCGGCGGCCGGGCCGACGCGCGGGCCGACCCGAGGGCCGCCGCGCTGGGGGCCTCGGGCGGCGTACCGCGCTGGCGACCACGCTGGTCGCGCTGCTCGCCGTGGTCATCACCGGGGCGGTCTTCCTCGGCCAGCTCGGCGACGTCGGCGAGTTGCAGGCCCGGCGGGTCCTCGGCCGGCAGGCCGACCTCGTCGTCGCCGTCTACGAGCAGCCGCAGGCGTCCGCCGACCTGCGCGCCACCGTCACCCGGGCCATCGGTTCCCAGCAGATCGGCCTGCTGATCCTCGGCCCGCGCGGCTCCGTACGCACGGCGATGAGCCCCGTCGGCGCCCGGTGGGCGACCGCGCTGCCGGCGGTGACGCTGCACCGCCTCGCGGGCACCCGCCGGACCGACGTCGTGCGCACGGGCACCGGCCGCCGGGTCCTCGTGGCGACCCGGCCGCTGCCCGACGGCACTACGGCGCTGCTCGTCCAGCCGGCGTCACAGGCGCAGGAGCTCACCTCGGCGCTGGCGCGCCGGCTAGTGGTGGCGCTGGTGGTCGCGCTCGCCGTCGCGACCACCGCCGGCCTCATGCTGGCCCGCCGGCTGGCCCGGCCGCTGCGGGCGCTGGCGACGACGGCGCGGGACCTGGCCCGGGGCCGCCGCGACGTCGATGTCGCGCTCGCGTCGCCGGCCGGCGGCCCGGCGGAGATCGCCGACCTGGCGGACGCGCTCGGCGGCCTGGCCGCCGCGCTCGCGCTCAGCGAGGCGGGTCAGCGCGAGTTCCTGCTCTCGGTGTCGCACGAGCTGCGCACGCCGCTGACGGCGATCCGCGGCTTCGCCGAGGCGCTCGCCGATGGTGTCACCCCGGCCGGGCAGGCCGGGGACGCCGGCCAGGTGATTCTCGACGAGGCGCTGCGGCTGGACCGGCTGGTCCAGGACCTGCTCGACCTGGCTCGCCTGGATGCCGACGACTTCCGCGTCGATCTCGGCCCCGTCGACCTCACGCGGATCGTCGCCGACGCCGCCGAGGTCTGGCGGCGCCGGTGCACGGCCGAGGGCGTCGAGCTGCGCGTCGAGGTGCCGGCCGGGCCGGTCGTGGCCGTGGCTGACGCGGTCCGGCTGCGGCAGATCCTCGACGGGCTCGCGGAGAACGCGCTGCGGCTGGTGCCGGCCGGCGCGCCGATCGTGTTCGCGGCCCGGGCCGAGCTGGGGAGCGGAGGCCACGGCGCAGGAGGAGGAGGCGCAGGCGGAACCGGAGGCGGCAGCGGCAGCGGGACCGGGGCGCTGGTCGCGGTGTTGGAGGTGCGGGACGGGGGCCCGGGGCTTACCGACGACGACCTGGCGGTCGCGTTCGAGCGCTCGGTGCTCTACGAGCGGTACCGCGGCCTGCGGCCGGTCTCGACGGGGCTCGGCCTGGCACTCGTCGCCCGGCTGGCGGCGCGGCTGGGCGGGCGGGCGTTCGCCGCTGCCGCGCCCGAGGGCGGGGCGGCGTTCACCATTCGCCTGCGGCCCGCCGGCCCGGGCGCTGGCGGGCCATCACTGACCGGCAGCCCGGTCCGGCCGCGCGATCGCCAGGCCATAGGTGACTGGTCCGCTACTGGACGTAGCCCTCGACCTGGCTGACCGGCGCCGCGGTCGCCTCGTCCGGGTCACGGCCGGCCCGGCGCAGCGCGTCGCGGCGGCGCAGCAGGTCCCAGCACTGGTCCAGCGACTCCTCGACGTGTCGGAGCCGCTCGAGCTCGGTCTCGGGCTCGACCTGCCCGGCGGCCCGCTTGGCGCGCAGCTCGTGCTCCTCAGCGACCAGCGCGTTGATCTGGGTGAAGATGCCCTTCTCGTCCATGGCCTCACCCAATCACGCCGCCAGGCCCGGGCGAACAGCCGTCCCCTCAGCCTGGATGGCAGCTCAGCCCTGGATGGCGACGGCGATCTCGGCGCCCAGAGCGAAGCCGAGGGCGAGTGGCAGGTCGTCGCCGCTCCAGAAGCGGCCCGGGTCGTACCAGTTCGGCCGGCGGCCTGGGGCGAGCAGTCCCATCGCCTGGTAGGTGATGGCGACGACCTCGGCGCAGTAGGCGGTCTCCAAGGTGGCGGAGGCCTCGGCGACGCGGTCGGAGCGGTCGGACTCGCCGGCGCCCGTCGTCCTCGCGTCGTCGTCGTCGCCGCCGTCCGTGCGGTCGCCGGGGGTGGTCGTCGCGTCCGCCCAGCCGCGCCGCCGCGCGGCGAGCTCGCGCAGCCGCGACCAGCGGGCCGGCCGTGCGCCGCCATCGCCGCCGCCTTCTGGGGGCGGCGTCGCGGGAGCGGAGGCACCGGGCGAGCCGGCCGACCCGGCGGCCAGCTGGCTGGGGCTGCGGGGTTCGGCATGCCACGGGAAGGATTCGAACCAGGGTTCGGCGACGTAGTCCTCGTCAGGTGCGGGCGGCTGCGCGACGGCCGAGCCGCCGCGGCCCCGCCGGACGACGGTGGGCACCCGGCCGCGCAGCCAGCGGCCGGCGAGCTGCGCCGTCGACGGGAAGGGCGTGCCGTCGAGCCGGGCCACGATCCGCAGCGCCGCGTCCTCCGCCTCGCGGGAGACCTCGGGCTCGAGCTGGCGCAGCCAGGCGCGCTGGTCGTACCGCTGGCCCCAGACTGTCACCGCGTCGCGCAGGTCGTGCAGCTGGACTCCACGGTGGCGGTCGCCCGTCCAGCGGTCGGGCAACGACCGGCCCAGCTCGGCGTGCCAGATCATCGGGGGCAGGTCGTCGATGACGACCGCCATTCCGACGTGGTTGACCGGGCTGTTCGTAAGCGTCTGGATAGCCCGGTCGGCCGGCGTGCGGCCCCGAAAGAGCCACAGGTCACCGGTACGGCTGGCTTCCACCGCGGCGTCCAGGCTGACCGGCATGGCGCACATGTCCCCAGACTAGGACCACGTAACGCGCCACCGGGCCCTTCTGCACAGGACGATCACGCCTTGCCCTCGAATTCCCCCGCCATGAGAGCCGGAACGCCCACAAAAGGATCTTGATTTGGGCGGCCGGGCCCAATATCCCCAGGATCATCGAGAACCAGCGGGCCAGCCAGCCGCACACCCGATCTTCCTGGTACGCCCGGCAGGGCTACCAGGACGACTTAGTGGCAGTCTTCTCGCGAATTGGGCCTAGCAGGCGCGCGGACGGGCACTAGCCTGAGGTATGCGTTGGTGGAAGGTACTAGGCCTGGCCGGGGTCGTAGGGGTGGCGGCTACGGGCGCGATGGTGGCCCGCGCGGAACGCGCGCGACGCGCCTACACCCCGGACGAGATCCGCGACCGCCTGCACGCCCGGATCACCGAAAGCGCCGCGACGCCGTCGGCGGGCGGCTCGTCCGCCTCGGCCCGCACCACCAGCTATCGCCGCGCGCGTCCCGACGCGTCGGCGTAGCCGTCGCGCCGGGAGCCACACGGTGGCGCGATCGCCGGCGGATCGTCTTCAGTCCGTCCAGCCGGTGAGGCTTAGGCCACGGGTGTGTTCCAGGCGGAAGCCGAACTCGATCGTGCGCTTCGCGCCGGGTTCGAGAGTGACGGTCCAGGTGAGTTGACCGAGGTCGGTGCGCTCGTCGACGGCAGGGGAGCTCTGGAAGTCCTTGACCGTGACACCCTCGTGGCGGGAGACCGGGATCTGGTCGCGGACGGTCACCTTCGCCTGTCGCGGGGTGTGGTTGGTCAGCGTGATCACGTAGGCGACGTCGGTGCGCCGCAGGTTGCCGACGACCTTGCGGCTGGTGGCCCGGCTGACCAGCTCCCGCTCGACGAGCAGCCGGTCGTCGACGCCGAGCTGAAGCTCCACCTCGGCACCCGGCGGGACCAGCTCGATGCCGCTGGTCCCGACGAAGTCGGCGTCGTGGAAGACCGAGACCCCGCCGGGCAGCAGGGTGTGCGCCGAGGTGTTCGTGACGGTCGCCCGCAGGTACGCCTCAGGGGCGAGCTTCGGCACGGTCAGGTAGTCGAGCTGGGCCTCGAGCTCGAGGACGGCGAGCGTCGCGCGGTGCGGGCGACCGTCGGCCGGGACGGCCAGCGGCCGGGCCGGCCGGTAGGTCGCGGAGGTTCCCGAGGTGTCGGCGATGGCGACGGCATGCTCAACCGGCGGTGGCGGCAACGCCCCGCCGAGCGCCATGGCCGGCGCGGCGGCGACCGGCATCGTCGCCGACCCGGCGGTGGTGACGAACCCTCCGCCGGGGAAGGTCGAGTCCTGCTTGGCCCGGGCGAACGGCATCGCCTCCGCCGGGGCGACGTCGACGTACCAGGCGGCGAGCTCGGGCAGGCCACGGGACCGGCCTGGCCGGGCGGTCGAGAGCCGCAGGTCGCCGACCGGCCAGTCCTCGCCGCTCTCCTGCCGCACCATGCCGAACCAGGTGATCGTGACCTGGCCGCCGACCAGCCGCGCGTCGTACCGTGCCCACCACCAGGCACTGCTGACGAGGTACGAGACCTCCAGCTCGACGTCGGCTTGGGCAGCCCCGTCGGCGGGGCCGGTCGGTTCCAGCGTCACGACCACGCGCCGGGTGTCCGGCAGGCGCAGGCCGCGGCGGCCCTCGATCGCTCGCTGGGCCGCGTCGAGCCGCTTCTGAACGTCCTCCTGCTCGTCTGCGATCGCGCGCAGCCGAGCCTGGACGACGGCCAGCCGCGCCGCGAGCGCTCCGCCGACCTCCGCCAGCCGCCGCTCCTCGCCGCTGGTCACGGGCGCCGTCGAACCGTCCTCGGCGGTGCCGGCGCTCCAGGACGGCGCGCCCCAGCCGCGGGCGAGCGCCGCGGCGCCGTTCCGGGCCGCCACGTCCAGGAACCTGCGGCCGGCCTGCTGGGCTTCGTGGTCGTCGGCCAGCTCCCGGACACGCCGCCGCAGCCGGCTGACCTCGTCCTGCAGCTCGGTCAGGCGCGGGTCCACGGTCACCGAGCGCGGCTCGAAGACGACCTCCACGCCGAGCACCCGCACCGCGCCGCGGCCGGCGACCCGCACCGAGTCCTCGTCGAGCTCCATCGGCAGCCCGCCGAGCGCGACGATGACCTCGGGGGCCTCGCCGGCGCCACCTGGGGCATGGCCACCGCCGAACGGCAGCCTCACTGTGCCGCGGCGGGTGATCCGGGCCTGCTTCGGGTAGACGACCACCGAGGTGATCGGAGCTTCCAGTGTCAGCGTCCTCGTATCTGCCGTCGCGTCTGGAGCAGCCATGCTGATCACCTTAGCCGCGGCGTCCGACAAGTCGGCACGGTCCGTTACGTCGCTGGCAGCCGATGGCGCCGCTGGAGAAGCCGGTCACGTACACACGACGGGTGTCCAGTGGGTAGTGCGCCGCGATGTAGCCCCGCTCGTCGCATCGCTCGTTGCCTCCATCCGCTGGGCCCTGCCCTCGCCGGCAGGCAGCACCCTCGCAGAGGCGATCCAGCGTGCCGTTAGCGGCACGTAAGACGAATGTCAGCCCTCAGCCGTTCGAGACGATGAAGGCGACGCCCCAGCCGATGGCGGCGACCACCACGGCGAAGCACAGGCCCGCGGCCACCGCCTCGGCTCCGGCCCGCGCCGTGCGGGGCCGCGGGGCCGCGCCGCCACCGGGCCCCAGGACGATCGGTGCGGCGTCGGGAAGCGGGCCGGCAGCGGCGGCGGCGCGCCGCTCGGCGAGGCTCAGCACCCGCAGCCCCACGGCGAACACGGCCGGCAGGCCGGCGCCGCACAGCAGCCCGATGGCGACGATCTTCCACAGGGCGTCCAGATCGATCCAGGACGTCATGGTCGCGCCTCCGTCGATGGGACGTGAACTGTCGATGGGACGTGAACTGTCGACGGGACGCGAGCCGTCAGCTGGGCGGGACCGTGCGTAGCGACGCCCATGGCTAGGCAGCCACCTGGGTCTCGGCGGTCGGCGAGGTCGCCGTCGCCGCGTCGGCGGCTGGGTCGACCGGATCCTCGTGAAGATCGTGATGGCCGACAGGCGACCGTCGCGACAGCGTGAACAGCACGCCGGCGCCGACGACGAGGACCGCGAAGCCGACGGCGACGCCCGCCGTGCCGCCGATGCCGTGTACGACGCCATAGCCGCCCGCGCCGACGAGCCCCGCGGCCGGCAGCGTCAGCAGCCACGCGGTGACCATCCGGCGGGCGACGCCCCAGCGGACCCGCCCGTCCCGGCTGCCCAGCCCGCTGCCGAGGATCGACCCGGACGCGACGTGGGTCGTCGACAGCGAGTAGCCGAAGTGGCTGGACAGCAGGATGGTCGCCGCGGAGGACGAGTCCGCCGCGAGGCCCTGCGGCGGCTCGATGGTGACGAGGCCCTTGCCGAGGGTCCTGATGATGCGCCAGCCGCCGCAGTAGGTGCCCAGGGAGAGCGCCACGGCGCAGGCCACGATCACCCAGGTGGGCGCCTTCGAGCCGGTGGCGAGGGAACCGTTGGTGATCAGCGCGAGGGTGATGATGCCCATCGTCTTCTGTGCGTCGTTGGTGCCGTGCGCCAGCGACATCATCGACGCCGCCCCGACCTGGCCCAGCCGCAGCCCGCGGTCCCTGGTCTCGCGCCGGACGCCGCGGCTGATCCGGAAGATGAGGAAGGTGCCGACCGCCGCGATCAGGACGGCGATGACGGGGGACAGCACAGCCGGGATCACGACCTTCTGCACGAGGCCGTGCCACTTGACCGCGTCCGTCCCGGCGGCCGCCAGGGTCGAGCCGATCACTCCGCCGATGAGCGCGTGCGACGAGCTGGACGGGATGCCCAGGTACCAGGTGGCGAGGTTCCAGGAGATACCGCCGGCTAGCCCGGCGAAGACGACGGGCAGCGTGATCAGATGCGTGTTGACCAGCCCGCTCGCGATCGTCGCCGCGACGGACAGCGAGAGGAACGCTCCTGCCAGGTTGAGCACCGCCGCGAGCGCGACCGCGGCCTTGGGCCGCAGCGCCTTCGTCGCGATCGAGGCTGCCATGGCGTTCGCCGTGTCGTGGAAGCCGTTGGTGAAGTCGAAGGCCAGCGCCGTGATGACGACCAGGACCAGCGCGATGTCACCCACGGATCGGTTGTAGCCCGCGCCCGCACGGGGCGGCGCCGATCGCACCCAATGTCCGTGACGTCTTCCGTCGCCGGACATTTTTCGTTCATTTATGGTTCATCATCGATTCCGACTGTCATCGGAACGTCACATTATGGTGACCATTCGATGTCGGGCGGCTGTTGCGATCATGGGCACTCGGGCTGACGGACCGGGCCGGTTCGCCGACGCGAGCATGTTCTGATGGGTAGCGCAAAGAAGATGAAGGAAGATATTGCGTGAGCAACTAGCTTGCAGGTATGGCGGCGCCGGACGTGGCGGCACGGCCGCCGTCTTGTGGCGAGCATCGGAGTGACCATGAGCGACGACTCCTCGACGGCGACGGCCCCGGCGACCTCGCGTGACCTCCCGGCGCTGGCCGCGGCGCGCGCCGCGCTGCGCGAGCGGTACCTGGTACCAGCCGAGCGGCGGCCATCCTCCTCCGCCCGCGGCGTGCACCACACGGCACTGATAAGCCGGGACGTCGAGGAGACGATCAGGTTCTACCAGGGCCTCCTGGAGTTCCCGCTCACCGAGCTGATCGAGAACCGCGACTACCCCGGCTCGTCGCACTTCTTCTTCGACCTCGGCAACGGCAACCTGCTCGCGTTCTTCGACTTCCCCGGGCTCGACCTCGGCGACTACGCGGAGGTGCTCGGCGGGCTGCACCACGTCGCGATCTCGGTCGCCGCGGACCGCTGGCGCCAGCTCGTCGCCAAGCTGGCCGACGCCGGCGTCGAGCATGTGATCCACTCGGAGGTCTCTGTCTACTTCCGCGACCCCGACGGCGCCCGGCTCGAGCTGATCGCCGACCCGCTCGGCGAGATGTACGGCACCAAGGTCCTCTGACGACCCCTGGCCGGCCCCGTGTGGACCGGCACCGGGCGGGTTAGGACGGCCCGTGGACGGCGCGGCGCGACGGCGCGACGGCCGGCGTCCCCGACGCTGACGGTGGCGGGACGCATGGGAGGGCCAACGAGTGCAGCAGGGTTGTCGGCGGGAGGCTGGCGTGGTCGCGGTGGAACCGGTGCCGAGTGAGGTCGTCACCTTCGTCGAGATGACCAGTCCGGACGAGCTGCGGCCAGGCCAGCCCGTCCCGCGGCTCATACTGGCGACCGGCGGCGACCTGGCGGTGGTGCAGGCGACGATCGTGCGCGTCGGCACGCCCTACCGCTGGCCGAGCGCCACCTGGACGGACGCGGCGTGGGCGCAGTGGTTCGCCGACCCGGGCCGGCAGGACTTCCTGCTGCGTCTCGACGACGGCGTGGTCGGCATCGTCGAGACGATGGTGCACCCGCCGGACGAGGTGGAGATCGTCTCGTTCGGCCTCCTGCCCGAGTACGTCGGCACGGGCCTCGGCGGCCACGCGCTGACGCTCGCCGTCCGCCTGGCGTGGAGCCTCGACCACCCCGCGCTGGACGCGGTGCGCCGCGTCTGGCTGCACACCTCGACCCTCGACCACCCGAACGCCCTCGCCAACTACCTGGCCCGCGGCTTCCGCCCCTATCGCACCCAGACGCGCGGCCACCTCCCGCCTCCCACGTAGACAGCGCCGTCACGATGTGCTCATCGGCCCACCCCACCGTGTCCGTACCGCTGAATCCGGAATGTCTGAATCCCGGCTGTCCGAGCGTCGGCCTGAGCGCCCGCCTCCGGCGGACTGTGCGGTCACCTTGCCTGGGTCTCGACAAGGTGCATCCTCGCGCGGCGTCGACCTACTGCGCATCCGTTTTGTCGGCGGTCGGTGGCCCCAAGCCTCCGTCGATGGCTAGCGTGCGGCCATACGGCCGCTGGCGCGCCGCGGCCGGCTGAGGAGGCACGATGGAGTTCCATCTCTATCTTCCGCAGATGCGGATGACGATGCCCGAGATCGTCGAGCGGGCGCGGGCCGCCGAGCAGGCGGGCTTCGCCGGCATCGCGATGATGGACCACCTCGCGCCGCCGCTGGCTGCGGGCACGCCGATGTTCGAGGCGATGACGGCTGCGACCTGGGTCGCGGCGAAGACCGAGCGGCTGACGGTCGGGCACATGGTGTTGTGCGACATGTTCCGCCATCCGGTGCTGCTCGCGAAGCAGGCCGTCACGCTAGACCATGCCAGCGACGGCCGCTTCGAGCTGGGCATCGGCTGGGGCTCGGTGCCCGCCGAGCTGGAGCAGTACGGCGTCGGGGACGCGGCCCCGCGCACCCGCGTCGACCGGCTGGCCGAGACCCTAGCCGTCCTGCGGCTGATCTGGAGCGGCGAGCCCGTCAGCTACCAGGGCCAGCACTTCACCCTGCGCGAGGCCCAGGCGCTGCCGGCCCCGACCCGGCCGATTCCGATCACCATCGGCGGCACCGGGCCGCGCACGCTGGCGCTGGTCGCCGAGTACGCCGACTGGTGGAACATCCAGATCGGCCGCCTCGACCAGCTCGACGAGCTGCGCCCGCGCACCGGCGCCGCCCGCGTCTCGCTCCAGCAGATGGTCACGGTGATCCCCACGGACGCCTCGCCGGACCGGCGCGACGAGATCACCGCGCTCGCCCAGCGCCGGTTCGGCAGGATGGGCGCGAACGGCGGCCTGGTCATCGGCACGCCCGGCGAGCTCGTCGCCCATGCCGAGGGCCTCGCCGCCCGCGGCATCGACCGCTACTACGCCTGGTTCACCGACTTCGCCGCCCCCGCCACCCTCGAAGCCTTCGCCGAGGTGATCGACAAGCTCCGCTAGGCCGGCCCCGGTCCGGCCTAGCGGCTACGGGGGCGTCGGGCCGGCCTACGGGGACGTCGGGCCGTCAGTCTCGGACTGTTCCGCGAGGAAACGCTCGAGCTCCGCGCCGAGCTCGTCTGCGGTCGGCAGGTCCTCGGCGCTGACGGTCGGCAGGGAGTCACCGCTCTCCTTGCCGCGCTTGTACGCGTCGTACTGCTCCTCCAGCGCGTGCACCAGCGACGCCATCTCGCCGCCCTTGGCGAGCTCCTGGTCGACCTCGCCGCGCACCGCCTCGGCGGCGGAGCGCAGACCATCCAGCGGCAGCATGAGCCCGGTCGACTTGGACACCGAGGTCAGCAGCACCTCCGTCGCCTGAGGGAAGTCCGTCTGGTTCAGGTAGTGCGGGACGAGAGCCGCCAGGCCCATGGCGTCGCGCCCTTCCTTGCCCAGCTCGTACTCCAGCAGGTGACCGGCGCTGCCGGGCACCTGGACCTGGCGCACCCACGGCTCGTGGCCGGCGATCAGCTCCTTGCGGGTGCCGTGCGCGATCAGGCCGGTCGGGCGAGTGTGCGGCACGGCCATCGGGATCGCGTTCAGGCCGACGGCCAGGCGCACGTTCAGCCGCCGCGTCAGCTCGCGGATCGCGGTCGAGAACCGCTTCCAGACCAGGTCCGGCTCGGGGCCGGAGAGCAGCAGGAACGGCGTGTCGGCGCGGTCGCGCAGCACGTAGAGGGCCAGCACGGGGTCCTCGTAGTGCTCCCAGTGGTCCTCGACGAACGTCATCGCGGGGCGCCGGGACCGGTAGTCCAGGAGCAGGTCGATGTCGAACGTGGCGACGACCTCGTGCTCCAGCGTCGTCAGCAGGTGCTCGCTCGCCAGCCGGATCGCGTTGCCCGAGTCGACGACTCCGGTCATCGCCTCGAGCATCACCGGCCGCCCCAGGTCGGGCAGGTCGCCGTGGACCTCGTAGAGCTCACTCGGGTCGAGCATGGGCCGAGACCTCCCCACTGGTGTGCTGACCGCCGCCGGGGGCACACGCGACCAGCGTGATCGCCCGCCGGGAACGACGACGACAACTGTGATGACAACTGTGACGCACGGTCGCACCTCCTTCGGTCAGGGTCCTGCCAGGGTGACGACCTCGGCCGTCACCGTATTGTCGCGTCCTGGGCCCGCCGGCGGGTGGTCGGTGTCGGCATGATCCCGCCTTGCCTGCAGTCTCAGTGCCTGCAGTCTCACCGTGCCTGCAGTCCCGCCGTGCCCAGAAACCGGCGCCAGCCCAGCCCGCGCCCCATCGACGTGCTGGTGGGGCGACAGTTGCCGCGTCGCCGGCAACGCCTTGTCTGCTTCAACGGCGGTGGCGCGGATCCATTCCAGATTTCGCCACGTTCTCGCCGCGCCCCTTCAAGCTTCCTCCTCGGCCGGCCGGCTGTACGTCAATCGGCCCAACCGCGACGAACCATGACCGCCGGCGGCGGGCCGGCAGGCATTGGCCCAGGCACTGGCAGACGCCGAATTCGGCTCACAAAGGCCAGCAGTACCCGTTTCGCGCCGTCCGCCACTGTCCAGGCGAGTTTCTCCGCGCGCCGCCGCCGGATCGTCAACGTCGTTGTCTACAGTGCATGTGACCGGAGCCGCGATCGGAACTGTAGCCGGGGCGCGCGGGCGCGGCCGGCGAACACGGCCGGCGAACACGACGGAGGAGCGCGGGCGCGCGGGACTGGGCGGCTGGTGGACAGAGGGCGGCTGGTGGACAGAGGGCGGCTGGTGGACAGAGGGCGGCTGGTGGACAGAGGGCGGCCGGCGGACCGGGCCGCAGGCAGACAGGCCCGGCTGGCAGACAGGGGTGGCTGGCGATGTCGGACGACGACGAGGTCGACACTGAGGACGGCGGGACCGACGTCCTCGACGCGGACACGGCCGGCGGGCGGGTGACGGTCAGCGCGGCCGGGTCGCGGCGAACGCCGCGCGGCACGCTCTCCCGGCAGGTGCTGCTGGAAAGCGCACGGGAGATCGTCGACATCGGCGGGGTCAACGCGCTGTCGATGCGGGCTCTGGGCGCGCGCCTCGGCGTCGACCCGACCGCGATCTACCGGCACTTCCAGAACAAGAACGAGCTGCTCGACGCGCTCGCCGACCTGCTGGTCCGCGGCGAGGAGCCGTTGCCCGCCACCGGCGACCCGGCACAGGACCTGCGGGAGAACCTCCGACAGCTGCGCCGCCAGCTGTTGCGCTACCCGACGCTCGCCCCGTCGGTGCTGCGCCAGCCGCCGGGGACCGGCTCCTGGTGGGACCGGATGGAACACGCGCTCGGCGCGCTGCGCACCGTCGGCCGGACGGACGCCGAAGCCGCGGCGATCTGGCAGACGTTGCTGTTCTTCGTCGTCGGCCACGCGCTGGTCGAGGCACGCCACCTCGCCGAGAACATCGCGACGGACCGGGTCGGCGCGCCGATGCCGACCGTCAACCCGCCGCGGTCCCGCTACCCCCAGCTCGCGGGCGCCGCGCGCTACCTGCACGCGGAGCTCACCGAGCAGTTCGACGCCGGCCTGGACCGGATCCTCGCCGACGCGGCGACGCCGCGGCCACCGACCGACTGACGGCCGGCCGGCCGACGATGCCCGCTCGTCCGGCGGGCCCGGCCGGTGGCAGCCCCGGTCGCGCCGGAGCCCGCACCGAACGGGACCAGCGCGGCCGATCACCCCGGATAGCCAGAAAGTGGGTGTTGCCGGCCGGTCGCGTACGCACATGGACCTCGGCGCCGCGGCCACCGGAAAGCAGCCCGGTCGCGCCGAATACTCCCAGGTCAGACGCCCCGCCCGGGGGCGCGCGATGGCGGGGAGTCAGCGATGAGCCAGCGGAGCTCTCGAGCGCGGTGCCTCACCTGGGGGGCAGCGGCCGTGGTGGCCCTGGGCGCGGCGGCCGGGTGCTCGCAGCCCGACCCGTCAACCGGCTTCGACATCCAGCCCCCAATGCCGACGCCGCCCGCGGTGACGCCCTCGCCGCTGGCGGCCGCGATCTCGACGGATCCCGCCCGACGCGGCGCCGACGAGACCCCGCCGGCGCCGGCGGCGACCGGCACGCTGGCGGCCGCGGCGACGCCGGCCGGGCCCGACACACCCAACTGGCCGTTCACCGCTGCCGGCGGTCACTCCGGCGTTGACGATCTCTCCGACGGCGACGACGCCGGCATGGGCGATGCCCCACGGTGCTCCGCCGCGGACCTGACGGTCAGGCTCGGCAACCCCGTCCAGGTCAGCGCGCTCACCCCGGAACTGACCCAGTTCGGGCTGATCATCACGTTCGTCAACGGCACGACGCGGACCTGCGGGATGTACGGGTTCCCCGGCGCGACGCTCGTCACCGACGCGGGCGACACCTTCGACCTGGCCCGCCGCACGACCGTCATGCCCGCCTCGCTGCGGGTCCCGCCGGGCGGCGGCGCCGCGGCGGTCCTCACCTACCTGGCCGCGACGCCAGCAGTCGGGTCCCCGCAAGCCACACCGCCGCAGACCACACCCCCGCCGACCGCGCAACCACCGGCGGCCCAGCCAGCGGCCACGCCGCCGGTGGCGTCGCCGCCGGCGGCGGACGCAGTGCCCGTGACCGACATGCCGGCCTTCGACGCACGCTACCTGCTGGTCACCCCACCCGACGAGCGCGACTCGGTGCGCCTCGCCTGGGCGGGCGGACCCGTCGTCGACCAGCGCCGCGACGCCTACCCCGCCAGCTACGTCAGCCCGGTCACCCGCTGACTTGGACCAGCGCGTCGCCGCCCGCCGAGCGCGACCGGCCGGGCCTCGGCGGCGTCGGACCCGCGCCCGCGGGCCGCGCCCGTCCCGGCCGCGTCCCGGCGAGCCACCTGGCAGCGGGCGGGCGCCCGACCGCGGGCACCGCCAGCGCCGAGCCGGGCGCCCGCCCGGTTCCGGAAGCCGCCGTCGGACGCCGCTCCCGTCCGATGCCGATGCCGATGCCGGTGGCAGTGGCAGTGGCGGCGGAGGCGGCGGCGCCGCGGTCTCGGTCGTTCGCAGCCGAGCCGGTCGCACCGGCTGCGCTGGCCGGGCTGACGGGACGGCGGCGGCGCCGTTCGTAGAGCCAGGACGCGGATGTCGCGAGCGCCGCCGACGCGACCACCACCGTCCAGCCGGCGGGACCGACCGGGCGGCAGCCGAACAGCTGGGACAGCAGCGGCGTCTGGACCAGCACCGCGAGCAGCAGCATGCTCGCGAGCGCGGTCGTGATCACTAGCGGGTCGCGGCGGGCCAGCATCAGCGTCTGGCCAAGCTGGGTGGTGACCAGCGCGAGCAGCCCCATCGTCGAGGCGCGGCGCGGCGTGCCGGTGTAGCGGCCGACGAGCCAGGCCGCGGTCGCGCCCGCGGTCGTCGTCGCCCCCCTGACCAGCAGCATCCGGCGTAGCGGCCCGGACAGCCACCGGCCGGCGACGGCGTCCGCCTCGGCCGCGGCGGGCCGTCCGGCGCTGGCGGCGCGCGCCGCCGACGCGGGTGACGCCGGCGACGAGGACGGCGGCGAGGACGGCGGCGACGATGAGCCGGGCGGCCGGGAGCCGTCGTGGTCGGCTCGCCGGCGGTCCTCCTGGGAGCGCACGGCGAGCGCCATCGCCGGCGCCATGTCGGTCAGCAGGTTGACCAGCAGCAGCTGGCGCGGGCGCAGCGGCGCCTCGCCGGCGATCGCGGTCCCCAGCAGCGTGAAGGCGATCTCCCCGGCGTTCCCGCCGACCAGCACCGACACCGCGTCGGTGACCGAGCGCCACATCCGGCGGCCCGCAAGCACCGCGTCAGCGAGGCGGGTGACCTCGGCGTCGGTGAGCAGCAGGTCGGCGGCGCTCGTGGCGGCGGCGGTACCCCGGCCGCGCACGGCGACGCCAACGTCGGCGGCCCGGATGGCGGCGGCGTCGTTCGTGCCGTCGCCCGTCATCACCACCACCTTCCCCAGCCGCTGCAGGGTCGTGACCAGCCGCACCTTCTGTTCCGGCGAGATGCGGGCGAACACCGCGGCGGCGCCGACCCGGGCGCCGTAGCCGTCGTCGGTGAGCCGGTCGAGCTGCGCGCCCGTGACCACCCGGTCCGCGTCGGGGACGCCGACCTCCCGCGCGATCGCCGCGGCGGTGTCCGGATGGTCACCGGTGACGACGACGACCCGCATTCCCGCGTCCAGCAGCCGCCGTATCCCCGGCGCGGCCGACGGTCGCGGGGTGTCCGCGATGCCGATGAAGCCCAGCAGGCGAAGCGCGCCCAGGTCGGTGGCGCTGGCCGGCGCGCTCGCCGGCGCCGACTCGGCCACCGCCAGCACCCGCAGGCCGTCACGGGCGAGCCGTACGGCGGCGGCCCGCGCCGAGGCGAGCCGCGGCGCGTCCAGGTCGACGAGGCCGAGGAGCACCTCCGGCGCGCCCTTCACCGCGAGTACCGGCCCGTCGGCCGTGCGCAGCAGTGTGGAGGCATAGCCTCGGGCAGTCTCGAACGGGCTCTCGTCGGCCCGCTCCCCCACGAGCGCCCCGGCGAGCTCCGGCCGCCCCGAGACTGCGTCGAGCACCGCCCGGTCGGTCGCGTGCGGCACCCGGCCCGTCGGCGGCGGGCTGGCGGCGGCGGCCACCGCCAGGATCCGGCCCACCGATCCGTTCGGCCCGGACGGCGCCGCGCCCGTCCCCGGCGCGGGCACGGGCACCGTCCGCCACCGGCCGGTTCCGTCGGGCACCGCGGCGGCGCGCAGCAGCAGCCGGCCCTCGGTGAGCGTGCCGGTCTTGTCGAAGCAGACGACGTCAGCCCGGCCGAGCGCCTCCACCACCCGCGAGGAGCGCACCAGCACCCCGAGCTTCGCGAGCCGGCGGGCCGCGGCCACCTGCGCGACCGTCGCGACCAGCGGCAGGCCCTCGGGCACCGCGGCGACGGCGACGGCGACGCCGGAGCTCAGCGCCGAGCGGGCCGGCGCGCCCCGCAGGGCGCCGAGCACCGCGACCGCGAGCCCGGACAGCCCGGTCGCCGGCACCGCGAGCCGGGTCAGCTCGCCGAGCCTCGCCTGGACGCCGACGGGGCCGGCCGCGTGGTTCCTCGCGACGACGGCGGCCCGACCCGCCAGAGTGGCATCCCCGGTGGCGACGACGACGGCGCGACCGCTGCCCGCGAGCACGGTGGTGCCCGCGTAGACCATGCAGTCCCGGTCGCCGACCTCGGCGGCCGGCGTCGGCTCGACGCTCTTCGTCACCGGCGCGGACTCGCCGGTCAGCGTCGCCTCGTCCACCTCCAGCGCGTCGGCCCGCAGCAGCCGCGCGTCCGCGGGCACCACATCCTGCGCGCCGAGGTCGACGATGTCGCCAGGGTGCAGGGTGTCGGCCCGACGGGTCTCGGTCCCGCCGGGTGTCACGACGCGGGCCATCGGCACGTTCCGGTCGATCAGCCGGGCGAGCACCCCCTCCGCGTGCGCCCGCTGGGCGCCGCTGATCGCCGCGTTCGCCAGCGACACGGTGGAGACGAGCAGGGCGTCGGTGGTCGAGCCGAGGACGGCGCTGGCGGCCGCACCGACGAGCAGCACGGGCACCAGCGGGTCGGTGAGGTCCGCGGCGATCGCGGTCAGGTAGCGGCGGGTGCCCGTGCCGGCCGTCACGCCGGCCGTGACCATCCGGCCGCCGGCCGCCCGTGCGACGGCGCCGGTGGCCTGGCCGCCCGCGGCCAGTACCCGGCCGGCTCCGCGCCGGCCGGCCGCCTCGGCCGCCCCCGTCGCTGGATCGCCCCCGTCCGCGCCCACGCCGCCATCCGCGCCCACGCCAGCGCGCTTCGCGGCAGCGCGCTTCGCGGCAGCGCCCACGTCCACAGCAGCGCCCACGTCCACGCCGTCGGCGCGCAGTCTGCGCAGCGCCGCGTCGGCGGTCAGCGCGTGCCAGTCGGTGTGCAGGACGGGCGGCGGTGGCGCGCCCCGGTCCGCGCGCAGGGCGGCGACGAGCCCGGCAGCCATGGCCCCCGCCGCGGTGGCGCTCACCGGCCCGCTGACCAACGCGAGCCGGCGGCCCGCCGGTCGCGCGCCCGGCCCGTCGACGACCGTGGTGAGCGCGGCGAGGGCTGACCCGGACAGCGACAGCGCGGCGGCTCGGCGGCTGGTCGCCACGGCGTACGGCGGCAGTCGCAGCACCCGCCAGACGTCGGTCAGCCGCGGGCCGCACAGCAGGTCCGCGGACCAGGGTGGCCGGCGGCCGGCGCGGGCCAGCCCGACTCCGACATCGGCCGCGCGCAGTGCGTCGTCGCCCTCCGCATCGGCGACGACGCACACCCCGGCGCCCGCGGCCTGCAGGCGGCGGACCTCGTCGGCGAGACTGCCCGCCGCCCGCCGCGGACGCGCCGCGGGATCGCCCGCGGTGGCCGGCAGGCCAGGGCTCACGGTCACGTCGGCGAAGGCCGCGACGTCGGCGACGCTCGCGTGCTCGGTCAGCACCACCCGGCCGCAGCCGCGCGCCGCTCGCAGCACGGCCTCCGCATGGCCGTCCAGCGTCGCTCCGGCAAGCGCCTCGGTCCTGGTCCGTCCGCGCCACAGCAGCAGCGGCAGCCCGGCGGGGTCGGCGGCGCGCCGCCGACCGGTCTGGTGCGCGGCAACCAGCCGGTCGCTGCCGACACGCGCGACGACCTCGCCTGGCCGCAGTGCGCGCTGTGGGTCGAGCTGGCTGAGCATGGCCTCGGCCCGGTCCCACGTCGCCGCGTCGGTGGCGGACAGCACCCGGGCGTGCTCGCCCAGCAGCACCGGTGCGCACACCACCACCGTGTCGACCCGGTCGAGGCGGCGCAGGCACTCGGCGTCGAGCGGGATGATGCCGCGGGCGGCCAGCCGGCGGCCAGCCGTCGCGGCGAACACCTCGCGCCCCGACCTGGCCGCGCGCGGCAGCGTCGCCAGCATCAGCTCTCCGGCGAGCCGCGGTGACCGGCCGACGAGCAGTCCCGCGCCGCCGAGGGCCAGCGCCGCGGCGGCGAGCCGCGCGGTGGCGAGCTCCACCGGCCCGTCCGCCAACGGCACCGGCCGGTCACGCCAGGTGGTGCCCGCGCGGTCGCCGTCAGGCGGGGAGCCGGCGCCGATGCCAGCCCGGTCGACGCGGCCGGCGTGGCCGGCGTGGCCGGTATGGCGGGCTTGGCGGGCTTGGCGGGCTTGGCGGGCTTGGCGGGCTTGGCCGGCGCGGCCGGCGCCGGAACCGGCGTGGCGCGCCGTGTCCGCGGTCAGGTCGGCGGCTCGGGCCTCGAAGACTCGGGCGCCGGCACGCAGCTCGGCGATCCGCGCGACCCGGCGGACCATGGCGACCGCGAGCACGTCCGGTTGCTGGGTGAGCGCGCCGACCCAGGCGCTGGCGAGCCCGAGAGCGAGGTCGGTGGCCGTCGGGCCGATCCGATCGGCGAGGGCGGCGCGCACCCGCGGCTGGCCGTCCGCGACGGCGACGGCCGCGCCGGCGGCCCGGGGCAGCGCCGGCAGCCGGACGACCCGGCCGAGCAGCGCGACGCCGAAGGCGGCGGTGTCGGTGGCGAGGGCGACGGTCTCGGCGAGCAGCGGGTCGGCCTCGGCGGGATGCCGCTCGGCGGCCCTGGCGGGCTTCGGTCCCGGGGCCGCCTCGGCGTGCAGTGCGTGCTCGACGGCGGCGACGGCGTGGAGCAGGTCGGCGATCGCGACCTGGTCGGCGTCGAACCCGACCAGTACCTGGCCGAGCCCCTCGTCCACCTCGGCCCAGTCCACGCCGGCGAGCCGGCGCAGCGCGCCGCCGACCGCCGCGTGCGCCGCCGCGCCACCGGTGCGGGCCACGCCGAGCAGCTCGATGTGCGCGGCGCCGTCCTGGTGCCACACCCGTCTGGGCCGGCGGTCCGGATGCCCCAGCTCATGCCGCACCGCGCGGGCCACCCGCCCGGGGCCGGGCAACGCGCGCACGGCCCGGCCGACGGCCGGAAGGGCACGGCCCAGCCCACCCGGGCCTGGCACCTCCGGCACCAGGGCCACGGAGGCAGTCACGGCCCGCGCGAGGCCGGCGGGTCGCGGCAGCCGGAGCCCGGGCGGTCGCAGCGCCGCCACCCGTCAGGTGCCCGTGGACGAACGGCGGCGCCCGTGGCCGTTGTGGGCCTCGGCGCCGGCCAGCAGGCCGGTCACCGCGTGGCCCGCGGCGTGGCCCGCGGCGTGGCCCGCGTGCCCGTTGTGGCTGTGCCCGTCGTGGCTGTGCTCGCGGTGCCCGGGCAGGCGCAGGAGGTCCCACGTCCCGGTGCCGGCGGCGGGGTCCTGAGGCCTGGAGTGCTGGGCGACCCAGGTGCCCGCCGCGATCGCGGCGGCGACCGGCCATTCGACCACCTCGAGCGCGGCCAGCGCGCCGAGCCCCAGGTAGTACGCCGTCTTGCGGGGCGACGGCACGCCGACAGGGCCGAGTTTCCACCCCTCGGCGCCGTTCTGGGCCTGCTCGCCACGCCCGGCGGGACGCTCGATCACCAGTGCCCCGCGCCGGCGCGGCACCTCGAGGCTGACCCGCAGGAACGGCAGCCGGAACGAGGCGCCAACCGTCTCGTGCTCGCGGGTGACCGCGTCGGCGACCCCGCGGCGGTACCAGTCCTGCGTCGCGGCCGTCTGCTGCTCGGCGTCCGTGGTGCTTGCCGCCCGGCCAGCCGCGGCGCGGCGGGCCGGCGAGCGGCTGGCGGACGACGTGGCCGAACGAGGCGAGGCTGGGCGCGTCGCGGTGGAGCGGGTGCTGGCCGGCCGGGCGGTGTCCGACCGGCCCGCCGCCGACCGGCCCGCCGCCGACCGGGTACCGGTGGACCGCGTCGCGGTCGAGCGTGTTGTCGATGTGGTCGCCGTCGACGGCGCGGCGGACCGCGAGGTCCTGGCCCGGGTGGTCCCGTCGCTACTGGCGGTGGTGGTTCGCGCCTTTGACGGCATGCTTCGCGCCCCTTTCCGCCCAGGCAGCGGCGACAGTCAACTACGATAGGTAACCAACTCGACGCTCATTGTTTACCATGCGTGACGGCCGGCCGCTCGTCGCCAGGTCGGCGCAGCGGAAGCTTTCCAAGGGACCCTCGTCCACCCCATGCCGTTTCGCGGTTACGGGGACCGATGCCCGTTCACGACTACAGAAAGCGGTCGAATCCGTCCACGAGCAGGCACAACGCCCGGTCGAGGATGGGGATGAGATCGGCGCCGGCGTGGGCCAGCCACTCCTCGTAGCCGGCGACCGCGACGCCGAGGAAGGCCGAGGCGATGACCTGCGGCTCGAGCGCGTCCACGTCCTGGCCGGTCCGGTGGGCGACGAACTCGGCGACGACCGCCCGCCAGCTGGTGTAGCGCAGCGTCGAGTGCGCCTGGAGGGCCGGGGTGCGCAGGATCAGCGTCATTCTGCGCCGGTGCCAGTCCGCCTCGGCGTCCGGGAAGGTGTTGAAGTCCAAGATCGCCCGGCGCAGGGCCACGAGCACCGGCTCGTCCGGCGGGACGGCCGCGAGCGCCCCGCGCATCGAGTCCAGGTGGGCCTCGAAGTCCCCCCAGGCGACGTCGTTCTTCGATGCGTAGTAGCGGAAGAACGTGCGCCGCCCGATGCCGGCCGCCGCGGCGATGTCGTCGACCGTGGTCGCGTCGAACCCCCGCTCCTCGAAGATCATCAACGCGTGCCGCTCCAGCTCGGCGGCACTCGTCACCGGCCGGCGCCCGGCCCGTCCCCCGTTCGCCCTGGACCCATCCCCCTGGCTGGCGCCGTCCTCGGGCACGACGTCGCCTCGCCGCAGCCCGGCCGACGGAGCGCCGTCCGACCGTTCGTGCCCAGGCGGGCCCACGGAGCGCATCTACCGATCCCTTTCGTCTGGCATCGAGTGCCAATATGCTTCCCGTCATCCGTCAAGTTGTGACATCGGGTGTCATAATCGACGGAGTCGCGTCTCCATCCCCGGAGGCGAGAGCCCATTGCGATGTGGACGGACATCACGGTATGGCCACAGCATGAACCTGACCGACGGTGACACCGACAGGGTGCCTACCCCGTCACCCTCGGCACCGGTCTCGGCGGCCGAGGCGGGACGGCGTGGCAGCCTCACGCTGACCCAGCCGTTCGCGCTTCGCGGGCACACCGCTGCGTCGCGCGTACTGTTCGGCCCGCACGAGACGAACCTGGCCCGCCGCCGAGACATCTCCGACCGCCACATCGCCTACTACGCCCGACGTGCGGCCGGCGGCGCCGGTGTCGTCGTCACCGAGACCGCGTCCATCATCGCCGACGACTGGCCCTACGAGCGCGCCCCGCTCGCCGCCGACTGCGGCCCCGGCTGGTCGGCGCTCGCCGCGGCGGTCCGGCCGCACGGCACCGTGGTCCTGGCCGGGCTGGGCCACGCGGGCGGGCAGGGCTCGAGTGCGTACTCGCAGTCGGTGCTGTGGGCGCCGTCGCCGGTCGCCGACGCGGCCAGCCGGGAGCTGCCGGCCGAGCTGGAGCAGGACGGCATCGACGCGATCGTCGCCGGCTTCGCCGCCGGTGCCGAGCTCGCCGCCACCGCGGGCCTCGCCGGCGTGGAGATCGACGCCGGGCCGCTCGCGCTGCTGCGCCAGTTCCACTCGGGGCTGACGAACCACCGCGGCGACGCCTACGGCTCCGACCGCCTGCGCCTCACCCGCGAGGTGCTCACCGCCGTGCGCGCCGCGCTCGGCCCAGACAAGATCCTCGCGCTGCGGCTGTGCTGCGACGAGCTGGCGCCCTGCTCCGGGGTCACCCCGGAGCAGGCCGCCGAGCAGGTGGACGCGCTCGCCGCCCTCGGCCTGCTCGACCTGCTGGTCGTCGTGCGCGGCGGCCCGTTCTCGACGACCGCCTACCGGCCGACGTCGCACACGGCACCGACGTTCAACCGGGACCTGTGCGCGGCGATGCGGACGGCGGCGGCCGGCCGGGTGCCCGTCGTGCTCCAGGGCAGCGTCGTCGATGTCACCGACGCCGAGGCCGCGCTCACCGATGGCGTCGCCGACCTGGTCGAGCTGACCCGCGCCCAGATCGCCGACCCGGAGCTGGTCGTCAAGGCCCGTGCCGGCCACGCCGAGCGCGTGCGGCCGTGCCTGCTGTGCAACCAGGCCTGCCGGGTCCGTGACAACCGCAACCCGATGGTGAGCTGCGTCGTCGAGCCGCGCAGCGGCCACGAGACCGAGGACACCCCACCCGAGGGAAGCGACCCGCGCCCGCGTGGGGTCGTCGTCGTCGGCGGCGGGCCGGCCGGGCTGGAGGCCGCGCGGGTGCTGGCGTCCCGCGGACACGGCGTCACCCTCGCCGAGGCCTCCGACAGGCTCGGCGGGGCGCTGCGGACCGCCGCCGTCGGCCCCGGCCGCCAGCGGCTCGCGCTGCTCGTCGACTGGCTCGCCGCCGAGTGCGCCCGCCTGGGCGTGACCGTCCAGCTCGGCCGGACCGTCACCACCGCGGACTTGGACGCCGCCGAGGCGGCCGGCCAGGCCGTCCTGCTCGCCACCGGATCGGTCGGCGCCGACCGGGCCCGACCGGCGCCGACCGGCGCCAAGCCCGCGCCGGTCGTCGACGCGCTCGAGCTGCTCGCGGGCGGCGTCGACGTCCTGCCGGCGGGACCGGTCGTCGTCCACGACCCGGTCGGCGGCCCGGTGGCGATCGGGATCGCCGAGTGGCTTGCCGGCGCCGGCCGGCAGGTCTCCTTCGTCGCCCCCGACCAGGTCGCCGGCACGCTGCTGTCCCTGACCGGCGACCTGGCGCCCGCGAACACCCGCCTCGCCCAGGCCGGGGTACGCCGCGAGCTGCGCGCGCTGCTGCGCGAGGCCGGCGGCGGCCGCGCCGTCCTGGAGGACGTCTGGACCGGCGCGCGCCGCGAGGTCGACTGCGCCGTGGTGGTCGACTGCGGGCACCGGCTGCCCGGCGAGGCGCTCTACCTGGAACGGCCGGGCACCCCGCGGGCGGGCGACTGTGTCGCCCCGCGCACGGCGCTCGAGGCCGTCCTCGAAGGCCGGCGGCGCGCGCTGGAGATCGGCGCGGGCGCAGGCCGGTCGCGACGGGCCCCCGTCGGCGCGGGCACGGGCGCCGGGAGAGGCGAAGGGGTGGGCCGATGAGCGCGACAGGGCGGTACCGATACCTGTTCAGCCCGCTTCGGCTTGGGCCGCTGACGGTACGCAACCGGGTCGTCTTCTCCGCGCACCTGACGAACTACGCCGCCGACGGGCTGCCCACCGAGCAGCACGCCGCCTACTACGCCGCCCGCGCTGCCGGCGGCGCGGGGCTGATCATCACCGAGGAGCACTCCACCCACCCGACCGACTGGCCGTACGAGAAGCTCATCCACGGCTTCAACCCGGCCGTCATCCCCGGCTACCGGCGCATCACCGACGCGGTGCACGCCCACGGCACGCCGATCCTGGCGCAGATCAACCACAACGGCGGCCAGGCGTCGAGCATGTTCTCCCGCCAGCCGGTATGGGCGCCGAGCCCGGTGCCCGACCCGCTGTTCCGCGAGGTTCCCAAGGCGCTGGAGCTCCACGAGATCCGCGAGGTCGTCGCCGGCTACGGGCTGGTCGCCGAGCACTGCGTGGCCGGCGGGTTCGACGGCATCGAGCTGCAGTGCTCGCACTCGTCGATCGTGCGCGGCTTCCTCTCCCCCGCCACGAACAAGCGGACCGACGCCTACGGCGGCTCGCTCGCGAACCGGGCCCGCCTGCTGTTGGAGATCGTCGACACGGTGCGCGCCGCGATCGGCCCGGGCAAGGCGCTCGGGGTGCGGATCTGCGGTGACGAGCTGATCGAGGGCGGGACGACCATCGAGGACGCCGTCGCCATCGCGAAGATGGTCGAGGCGCAGGGCAAGGTCGACTACATCAACACCTCGATCGGCGTCGCCACCGCCACGCTCTACATGATCGAGGCGAGCATGCAGGTGCCGCCGGGCTACGCGATGTTCATCCCGAGCGCGCTGCGCGACGCCGTCTCGCTGCCGGTCGTCGGCGTCGGCCGGTTCAAGGACCCGCTGCAGGCCGACCGGGCGCTCGCCGCTGGCCACGCCGACCTGATCGGCGTCGTGCGCGGCCAGATCGCCGACGCGGACTTCGTCGCCAAAGCCCGCGCCGGGCACGCCACCGAGATCCGCACCTGCCTGTCGTGCAACCAGGAGTGCGTCGGGCGGATGGGTCTGAACCGCTGGCTCGGCTGCATCGAGAACCCGCGCACCGGCCGGGAGGCGATCCCGCTGCCGGCGCCGCGGCGGCGCGGGAAGCGGGTGTTCGTCGTCGGCGGCGGGCCGGGCGGGCTGCAGGCCGCCGTCACGGCCGCCCAGCGCGGCCACCACGTCACCCTGTTCGAGCGGTCCGACCGGCTCGGCGGCCAGGTGCTGCTCGCCGCGAGCGTGCCGAGCCGGGCCGAGTTCCTCGACATCACCCGCAACCTGGTCGCTCACGCGCAGCGCCTCGGCGTCGACGTGAAGCTGTCCACCGAGGTGGACGCGGACCTGCTGCTGTCCGAGAAGCCGGACGCGGTGATCCTGGCGACCGGCGCGGCGCCGAACGCGCCCTGGTGGGCCGGCGGGCATCCACGGGTCGTCGACGTCCGCGACGTGCTGGAGGGACGGGCGGTACCGGCCGGCAAGGTCGTCGTCGTCGACGAGCTGGGCTTTCACCAGGCGACGTCGGTCGCGGAGCTGCTCGCCGACCGGGGCTGCCTCGTCGAGGTCATCACCAACGGCATGGTCGTCGGCCAGGACCTGGGCGTCACCCTCGACATGGAGCAGTGGAACGTGAAGGCGGCCGCCCGCGGCATCACCCAGGCGACCGATCTCGTCCCCATGGGCGCCGCACCCGCAGCGGGCGGCGAGGGTGTGGTGCTGAACCTGCAGCACCACCCCACCGGGACGGACCAGACCAGGACCGTCGACTGGGTGGTCTGCGCGGTGCACCAGCGCGCCGAGGACTCGCTCTACAAGGCCCTGCGCGCGGCGGCCGGCCCGGCGACGGACACGGCGACGACCGGCACAGCGGCGACCGGCGCGGCGGGCGAGCTGCCGTTCACGCTCGACCGGGTCGGCGACTGCCTGTCCCCCCGCCGCGCCCATGCCGCAGTCGTCGAAGGCCAGCGCGCGGCGGTGGCGCTCTGATGACGACCAGCCACCTCTTCGCCCGGACAGATGGCACCAGGATCGCGGGTGAGGTGTGATCTACGACATGGAGTGGACGACCGGCGAGGAGGTCGTACCGGAGTTCCTCGTGCTGTTCGCCGCCGAGATCGAGGCAGGCAGCCTCGAGGAGGCGGACCGCATCCTCGACGACATCGTGATGGAGAGTGATCGCCTGTGGCGGGAGTTCTGCTGATCGTCGCGGGCACGCCGACCACGCCCGCCCGGGTGGTCGCGCCATGACCGAGACCGTGGTCTCCACGACGGTGGCCGCCGCGTCGCAGGAGCCGGCCGCAACGCCGCCGGCCGCGCCGGCGCTGGCGCTCACCGGGACCGTGGCGGTCGTCGTCGCCCGGGGCGGGCAGGTGCCACCCGGCGGGTCCGAAGCGGTCGCGGAGGCCGGCGGGCGGGTGCTCGTCGTCGGTTCCGGGGCAGCCGAGGCCGCCGACACGCTGCATCGGGCCACCGGAGCCGGGCCCGCCCTCGAGGTCTGGTGGGCCGACACCGGGGCGGGGCTGCGGGCCGGTTCGCTCGCCGCGTCGCTCGCCGGGCCGCTGGCCGGCGCGGACCTGGTCGTGTTGCCCGCGTCGGCGGACGGGCGCGACCTCGCGCCGCGGCTGGCCGCGGCGCTCGGCGTCCCGCTGCTCGCCGGAGCCGTCCGCGCGCGGCTCGCGGACGGCGGCGAGGTGCGGGCCGAGCTGGCCCGCCTCGACGACCGGCTGCTCGTCACGGCGGCGTGCGTCGCGCCGGCCGTCGCGACGCTGCTGCCGGGGGCGCGGTCGGTGCACGCCGGCTCCGCCGTCCCGGCACCGGAACCGGCGACCGGCGCCGCGTCAACGGACGGCGCGGTGTCGTCAGGCGTGGTTCCGGCGCAGCCGGCCGGCGGCCCGGTCGAGGTGCTGCTGCCCGCCGCGCCGGCCGGCATCGTCGACGTCGAGGTGGTCGACGTGCTGGAGCCGGACCCGGCGACGATGGACCTCGGCGAGGCCCGCCGGGTGCTCGGCGGGGGCGCCGGGCTCGTCGCCCGCGACGGCGGGCTCGCCGATGTCGAACCGGCGGCGGCGTTCGCGCTGCTCGCCGACGTCTCCGCGGCGCTGGGCGGGTCCGCCGGCGCGACCCGGGTCGTCACCGACGCCGGCTGGCTGGGCTACGACCGCCAGATCGGCACCACCGGGATCACCCTCGACCCCGAGCTCTACATCGCGTTCGGCGTGTCCGGAGCGAGCCAGCACACCGGGGGCCTCGGCGCGCCGCGCCACGTGGTGTCCGTGAACACCGACCCGAGCTGCCCGATGACGGCGATGGCCGACCTCGGCCTGGTCACCGACGCGGGCGCGCTGCTCGTCGAGCTCGCCCGCCGCCTCGGCGTGCCCGTCCCCAGCGCCGCGGGCGCCGCGGCGGACTCGGCCGCCACGATTCCCGGCCCCCGCCCGGAGGACACCGATGACTGAGGCCACCGATGACTATCGAGGTCACCCATGACTGACGACCAGTCCCGGTTCGCCGGCCCCGGCGGCACGCCCGCCCCGGCCGTCGGCGACGGGCCGGCGGACGTCGACGTCGTCGTCGTCGGTGCCGGGCCCGCGGGCGCCGCGGCCGCGCTCGCCGCCGCCCGGGCCGGCGCCTCCGTCGTCATGCTCGAACGCGGCCCGTTCCCGGGCTCGAAGAACGTCTATGGCGGCGTCATCTACGGCCGGATCCTCGACAGCGTCCTGCCGAACTGGTGGGAGGAGGTGCCGGTCGAGCGCTGGGTGGTCCGCCGCTCGACGATGGTGCTGACCGAGACGCAGGCGCTCACCGTCGACTTCCGTTCCGAGAGCTGGGCCGGCCCGCCGTACAACGGGATGACGGCCTACCGCGCCGACTTCGACAGCTGGCTCGCCGGCAAGGCGACCGCGGCCGGCGCACGGCTGGTCACCTCGACGGTCGCGACCGGGCTGCTGCGCGACGCGGCCGGCCGGGTCGTCGGCGTGCGCACCGACCGGGCCGACGGCGAGCTGCGCGCCCGGGTCGTGATCGCCGCCGACGGCGTCAACTCGTTCCTGGCCAAGGAGTCCGGCCTGCTGCCGAAGGCCGATCCGAAGCACTACACCCTGGGCGTGAAGGAGGTGCTGTCGCTGCCGCGCGAGGTGATCGACGAGCGCTTCGGGCTGCGCGGCCAGGAGGGCCTCGACATCGAGATGCTCGGCAACACCCGCGGCATCCCGGGCGGCGGCTTCCTCTACACGAACAGCGACACGGTCAACATCGGCGCGGTGCTCGCACTGCCGGGCCTGGCGGCGGCGAAGGTCCGGCCGGAGGAGATCATCGCCGACCTGAAGGCGCACCCGGCCATCGCGCCCTACCTGCGCGGGGCGACGGTGAAGGAGTACGCGGCGCACCTCATCCCGGAGGGCGGCTACGACCACATGCCGCCGCTGCACGCCGACGGGCTGCTGCTCGCCGGCGACGCCGCCGGAATGACGCTCGCCGCCGGCATCTGGCTGGAGGGGGTCAACTTCGCGATCGGCTCCGGCCTGGTCGCGGGCCGGGTCGCCGCCGAGGCGTCCGCCGCGGGCGACGCGTCGAAGAAGCGGCTCGGCCGCTACCGCGACGAGCTGGAGAAGCAGTTCGTGCTCGCCGACCACAAGCGGCTGCGCGGAGCGCCCGAGATCATCCTGTCGGAGCGGATCCAGCGCCGCTACCCGGGGCTGATCGCGGACCTGGTCGAGGGCATGTTCACGGTGACGAACCCGGAGCCGAAGCCGGGGGCGCTGGCGCTGCTACGCCGGGCGGCCAAGCGCAACGGCGTCAGCCTGCGCCAGCTCGCCAGCGACGGAGTCAAGATCGGAAAGGTGTTCCGGTGAGCCGGTACGGCTTCAGGAAGCCGGCGCGGGCCGCCGGCGCGCCCACCGAGCCGGCGGCCACCGCAGACGCGGGGGCCGGCGGCGGGCGGCTCGGCGACGTCGCGTTCGAGGACCGGATGGCGACGGTCGACTTCCGGGTTGGCGAGCGGGCGCACATCGTCGTCGACTCGGACGTCTGCCGTTCCTGCACCACCCGCGCCTGCGTCACCGCCTGCCCGGCGAACCTGTTCGCGCCGACCGCGGACGGCGGGATCCTCTTCAACTACGAGCAGTGCTTCGAGTGCGGCACCTGCTACATGGTCTGCAACGGCGAGGGCGCGCTCACCTGGACCTACCCCGATGGCGGCCAGGGCGTCGTCTTCCGCCAGGGTTAGGAGGCCACGATGACGCAGACGAGGAGTGACGTGGCCGGGCTGGATGGTCCACTGGTCGCGGTGTGCCTGCGGGTGACGGACCTGCGTCCTGAGGTCGACCCGCTGACCGGGGGCGTGACGCGTTCGCCGCATGGCGCCGGGCTTTCCGCGGCGGACGAGGCGGCGCTGGAACGGGCGCTGACGATCGCCGAGGCCTGGTCGGGGCGGGTGCTCGCGGTGGCTGCCGGACCGCCGATCGTCGACGGGCCGCTGCGGGCCGCCGCCGCGCTCGGCGCCCAGGTGCTGCGACTGGCCTGGCCGCCCGCCGGCAGCGCCCACGGCCCGGTACCCGCCACCGGCCACAGCCACGGCGACGCCTCCGGGCACGGCCCGGAGGCGTTCGGAGCGGCGGACGCCTACCTCGCCGACCTCGCCGGCGACACCCAGGCCCTGGCCGAGGCGCTGGTCCAGGCGATCCGGACGGTCGGCGAGCCGACGCTGGTGCTCTGCGGCGACCACTCCCCCGACCGCGGCACGGGCGCGCTGCCCGCCCAGATCGCCCACACCCTCGGTGCCGCGCAGGCACTCGGTCTGGTCGGCCTGAGCGCGGCGGACGACGGCTGGCTGCTGGCCGAGCGCAGGCTCGACGGCGGGTGGCGTGAGCGGCTGCGCGTGCCGACACCGGCGGTCTGCTCGGCCGAGGCCGCCGGCCTGCGGCCGCGCCGTGCAGCGCTGCCGGCGCTGCTCGCCGCCGGGGACGCCCCGGTCCCCATCGTCGAGCCGGCCGGACCGGCCCCCGTCCCGGTCGGGGTGACGGACGTCCGCGCCTACCGCCCGCGGGCGAGGGTCGTTCCGCCGCCCACGGGTGCCGCCCCGCGGGACCGGCTGCTGACGCTCACCGGTGCCCTCGTCGCCCACGAGCCGCCCACGATCATCGGCCCGACGGACGCCGCCCAGGCCGCGGACGCCCTCGTGGCCTATCTCGTCCGCAACGGCTACCTCACCGCCTGAGCCACCAGGCGCCCGGCCAACCAGCCGCCAAGGCTCGACGCCGACCACGTCTGACCTGGCGTTTTGTCCACGGTGAACCGGGGACGGCCCGGAATATCGGCAACGGGCCTGATGGGAGGCCCGTATGGGGCCTGGTCCCAGCCCGGCTGAGGGTGTCAAAGGCCAGGAGGGGGCAGCCGAGATGAAACAGGACGAGCTTGTGTCGGCGATTCGCACCACCGGCGGTTTCGAGTCGGCACGGCAGGCGGAGAGGGCCGTGCGCGCCACTCTCGCCGTGCTCGGCGAACGGATCTCCGGCGGCGAGACGCGGGACCTCGCCGCCCAGCTGCCGGCGGCGTTCGCCGAGGTGCTGCCGCCGCGCGGCGCGGGCGAGCGCTTCGGCGTCCAGGAGTTCTACCGCCGGGTCGCCGAGTTCGAGGGCGACTCCTGCACCGCGGCGAAGGCCCGTCGCCATGCCCGTGCCGTCGTCGCGGCGCTGAAGACGGGGATCTCGCCGGCCGAGTTCGAGGACGTCGCGGGCCAGCTCCCCGCCGACTACGCCGACCTGCTCAGCCGTGAGCCCGTCATCCACTATTGACGTGGCCGACACACGCTAGCCGCGCCCGGGGCGCCATCCTGGAGTGACAAGCCTCCGGCGAGGCGGGCGCGTCACCGGGCACCTGGCTCCGGGCACCTCGCTCCGGGCGAAATACACGGATAAATGCTGTAGAGGGGTCCTCAGACCCGTTTCATTCGGCGATAGCGGACGAAATAGCCGTTCTCCTCCGGAAAGCGGTCTCGGCGTAACTCCAGAGTGACCCCGGCCACACCGTCGACGGCGTCGTCGGCTACGCTTCCCGCCCTGGGGCGGCTGACTGCACCCAGCCGGTCGCTGGTCGCGCGGGACGATGGCGGAGGGCTCGGATGCCGTCGATACTTCTGCTCCGGATGGCAGGCACCATCCCGGACGTACCTCCTCGCTGGCTGCTCGCCGCAGCGGACATGATCTTCGAACCGGTCGGCCGCGGCAGAACCGTCGAGGCGAGGCCCTTCAGCATCGGCGCGCTCGTCCCCGGGCCTGGCCGCGACCTGGCCGCGCTCGGCCTCACCGGCAGGCTCGGCGCCACCGGGCCGGGCATCGGCGGCGACGCCCACCGGCCTGGCGCACCCGCACCGGCCAGGAGCCCGGACGACCAGCCGCCCGACAGCGCCATCACGACCTGGCGGCTCGGCTGGCTCGATGACGACACGCCACCACCCGGCTGGCCGCCGGTGCGGATCCGGTTCGGCTCCCAGGCGCGCACGGTCGTCGGGTCGGAGCGGCACCGGTACTCCTACGCCGACCTCGCGCGCAGCCGACCGGCCCGCGGGGTCCGGCTGACGATGAACACCCCCACCTACTTCTCGCGGGGTGGGCGCAACCTGCCGCTTCCCGAGCCGGCCCTGGTCGTCGGCGGCCTCGTCGCCCGCTGGAACAGGTACGCGCCCGCGCCGCTGCGGATCGGCGCCGGCGACGCGCGGGCCATCGCCGACGCGGTGTTCCTCGACGGCTTCTGGGGGTCGAGCGCCGAGGTCGAGCTCGGGCACGGGCTGCGCCAGGTGGGCTTCGTCGGCCAGGCCGACCTGCGGCTGCTCGCGGACACGTCCGACTACACCGCGACGATGTTCACCGCGCTCGCCCGGTTCGCCGCGATCGCCGGCGTCGGCGAGCACACATCCCACGGCTTCGGCGCGGTCGACGTCGAGGTCGAGGCCGAGGTCGACGCCGCTGGGCTCACCCCCGCCCCACGGCAGGCGGCGCAGCTGGCCGTCCCGACGAGCCGGCGCTCGGAGCGCACCCCGGCCCGCTCCCCCGCCGCGCGGACCACGAAGCGGTAACCGGCCCGGCCTCGGGCACGAAGGAACGGAGCACCAGTCAGGTCATGGGCCACTCGGAGAGGTAGGCGCACCTGCTGCCCGCCCAGGAGGGCCGGGACCGCATCCGCTGGTTGCCCATCGGAATCCCCACTGACCTGGAGACCTGACCGGCCAGCGGCGCTCGGCGTGGCCCGGATGCCCCCGGCCGGGTGATCAGCCTGCCGCGGAGTTCCCGGGCGCGACGGCGTCGGCCGCGTCGAACAGGCGCAGGCGGTGGGCAACCGCCGCGGCCTCGCCACGGGTGGTGACGCCGAGCTTGCCGAGGATGTTCGAGACGTGGGTGCTCGCCGTCTTGCGGCTGATGAACAGCGCCGCGGCGATCTGCGGGTTGGTGCTGCCCGCCGCGACCAGCCGCAGCACGTCGAGCTCCCGCGCCGTCAGGCCGAGCGGCGGGCCGCCCGCGACGGCGGACGCGGACGCCCGGCCGTCGCCATCGGCCGCCGGGGCCTCGCCGGCCGGGTCGCGCAGCGCCAGGCGGCCCTGCGCGGCGAGCAGGCGCAGATCGCGGCTGAGCAGATGCGCGCCGAGCGTCTCGGCGGCGGCCGCGGCGGCCCGCGCCTCGTGGCCGGCGGCCGACCGGTCACCCACCGCGAGCAGCGCCTCCGCACGCCGGTGCCGCGCCTGGGCCGCATGGTAGGGCACGCCGAGCGCGGCCCACGCCTTCGTCGCGCTGGCCCAGGGCTCCGGGTCCGGTCGGCCTTCCGCCCGGGCCAGCTCCCCGGCGAGCACCGCCCGGCAGGCCTCGCCGGTCACGGCGCGCTCGAACGGCATCTCGGCGGCGAGCGCGGCGACCGTGGCGGCCACGTCGAGGGCGTGGCGCAGGTCGTCCCCGGCGCGCAGCGCCCTGGCGACGCTCGCCGCCTCGGCAGCGGCGCTCATCGCGGCCGCGACCAGCGGCGCGGCGTAGCGGATCACGTCGGCGAAGTCGAGGGACTCGATGGCGCGCACGGCGGCCAGCGCGGCGGCGACGCCGTCGGTCAGCGCGCCCGGCTCGGCGCGGCGCACGTCCAGTTCGAGACGCAGCCGCAGCAGCGGCATCGTGTACTGGCTGCCGAGGTAGCGGTGGGCGAGCGTCCCCTCGGCGGCGGCGAGCGCGGCCGCCGCCCCGTCGAGCCGGCCGCGGGCGAGCGCCAGCTCGCCCCGCAACTGGTCGAGGAACAGCGCGTGCAGCCCCATCGGGGCGAGCTCCGTGGTCTCGGCGAGCAGCTCCTCGGCCTCCTCCCAGCGGCCCGCGCCGAACAGCGCCTCGACGACGTTGCCGGCGATGATCAGACCGCCGTGGGTGCGCTCCTGGCCGAACCGGCGGGCCAGCCGCAGACCCTCCCGCCCGACGGCGACCGCCTCGCCGAACCGGCAGCCGCCGAGCCAGGTGTCGGACTCGTTGGTGTAGCTCGCCAGCAGCAGGTCGTCGTCGCCGAGCTCCTGGGCGATCGCCCGGCCGAGGCGCGCGTCCTCCGGCAGGATCCAGGAGCTGGCGAGGCACGCGGTGGTCAGCAGCGCCTTCCCCTCGACCTGCCGCGCGCCGGTGGCCCGGGCGATCGCCAGCGCCTCCTCGATCGCCTCCAGCGCCGCGGCGCGCCGTGGGACCATCGACAAGGCCTTGCCGAGTGAGACCAGCACCTTCGCCCGGGTCGGCGTGGGCGGCTCGACGGGCATCACCCGGACTGCCTCGCGCGCCTCCGCGACTCCGTCCGAATGGCCGAGCATGCGCAGCAGAAAGCTCTGCTCCGTCAGCACCAGGGCCAAGCGCACCGGATCCCCGAGAAGCGAGGCCTCGGCGCGGGCCCTGACCGCGAGGTCCAGGCCGCGACGCAGCTCGCCGGCCAGCTTCGCCACCCCGATCGCCGCCTCCAGGACGCCGAGATAGTCCATACCGGCGCGCTTCGCCGCGTCGGGCACCTGGTCCCAGCTGGCCAGCGCCCGCTCGTAGTGCCGCAGCGCCTCGGCGAAGGCGTAGGTGCCGGCCGCGGCGCGGGCGGCGGTCAGCAGCGCTGGCAGCGCCCGGACATGGTCGCAGGCCGCGTACCAGTGGTAGGCGACGGCCGCGGCGGCCCGCGGGGCGCCGACCAGGCCGGGATCGGCCTCCAGCGCCTGGGCGTAGCGGCGGTGCAGGTGGGACAGCTCGCCGGGCAGCGCCTCGTCGCGCAGGGCGCCACGGGTGAGCGCGTGGCGGAAGCAGTAGGCGTCGTCCGCCGGGACCATGAGCACCCCGGCGGCGACGGCGGCGCGCAACGCGTCCCACAGCTGCTCTTCCGGCAGGCCCATGACGGCGGCGAGCAGGCGGTGCTCGACCCGCTGGCCGCCCGCCGCAGCGACCCGCAGCAGGTGGCGGGTCGCCGCCGGCAGGGCCTCGACCCGGGCGAGCAGCGCCTCCCGCAGCGTCGGGCTGATCGTGTCGACCCCACCGTCGCCCGCGGCGCAGACCAGCTCCTCGACGAAGAACGCGTTCCCATCCGAGCGGGCCATGACCGTGTCGACCAGGTCGTCCCCCGGAGCCTCGCCGAGGATCGCCGTGACCAGCTCGGTCACCTCCGCCCGCCCGAACCGGGCGAGCTCCATCCGGTCGACCCAGCGCGGCTGCTCCGAGCCGGCCACCCAGCGCAGCCGCTCGGACTCGGCGAGGAACGTCCGCAACGGATGGCCGGGCCCGACACCGTCAGCCCGGTAGGTGAGCACCAAGGTGGCCCGCAGGCCGCGCAGGTTGCGCAGCAGGAAGGCGGCGAGCGATCGGGTGGAATGGTCGGCCCAGTGCAGGTCCTCGATGACGAACAGCACCGGCCGCTCGGCCGACAGCGCCTCGACGACGCCGAGGACGAGGTCGAACAGCCGGCCGATGCCGCCGCGCTGCACGCCGTCGGCCGGGGCCGGCGCCGCGGGCGCCGTCGGGTCGGTGAGCTCGGGCAGCAGCCGGGCCAGCTCGTCGCGGCGGCCGCCGGCGAGCCGGGCGAGCGCGTCCGGCCCGATGCGGCGGGCCAGGCCGCGCAACGCCTCGACGACCGGGGCGAGCGGCAGGCCATCGCCTTCGAGCTCGACGCAGCCGCCGACGAGCATGGTGTGCCCCGCCGCGGCCGCCCGGGCGGCGAGCTCCTCGACCAGCCGGGTCTTGCCGACGCCTGCCTCGCCGCCGATGATGACGCTCGCACCGTCGCCGTCGGCCGCGCGCCACAGGGCGCGCTCCAGCCGGGCGAGCTCCACGGCGCGGCCGACGAACACCGGGCTGGCCAGTCGCGTCATGCTCTCCAGTCTGGCGGACGGGTGCGACATCTCCACCTAGTTTTCCCTAGGCAGACCGCCCACCGAGGCATCTCAGAAGTTGTCCGAGCGGTCCCTAAGCGGTCCCTGACCGGTCCCTGAGCGGTCTCTGACCGGTGTCTGGCGGTCTCTGACCGGTGTCTGAGCGGTGTGTCGGCTGAGCTGGGTCAGCCGCGCCGGCCGCTCCCCGTCCGGCGCCGGGCGCCCCAGCCCGTGGCCGGCTCGTCGGGATAGACATCCTCGAGGTCCAGCGCGAGCCGCCCGCTCGCCGGCGCCTCGTCCGCGCTCGCCCGCGCCTCGCGGGCGGCACGCGCCGCCCGTCCCGTCGCCGCGTCGCGCCGCAGCTGGTCGCCATGCTCGTGAGCCGCCGCCGCGGTGATCTGCCAGGACAACATCGTCTGCCACGTCCCCTTGCGCCCTCGGCGCACGTCCTCTTGCGCCCTCGGCGTCTGTCATCCGGCGCCCTCGGCGCCTGTCGCCGTCTTCTCGTGTCGACATCCACGGTCGCCGTCGGACGGGGGCGGTGGCATCGGGCAGGTGCCCGATTCCCGACCGGGCCGACCGCCCTATGCGAGGGGGTGGGTGTCGGGTAACGGACACCGGCGAACGGAATCAGATCTCCATACGGAGAGTGCGGCCCGCCCGGCCGTCGCACCGGCGGGCGCGGCGGGCTGACCTGCGCGAACGGCGACGTTACCGGCGCGGGGTTCCCCGGCGACGCGCGCTCGGACCAGCGCCACGTCACCCGGTGTACACGTCCGCGCCGGCATGTCGACATTCCGCGGGTGAGGGACGCCACGGCGGTGACCCTAAGGTGGAAAGGACGGACAGACAGCCGCAGCCATGAGGAGCCATGAGGTAGGCGAATGATCGAGGCGCGTGACCTGACAAAACGATATGGCAGCAAGACCGCTGTCGACGACCTCACCTTCAGCGTCCAGCCGGGCGTCGTCACCGGATTCCTCGGCCCGAACGGCGCAGGCAAGTCGACGACGATGCGGATGGCGATCGGCCTCGACCGGCCGACGAAGGGCACGATCACGGTCAACGGCCGTGCCTACCGGGAGTTCTCCGCCCCGCTGTGCGAGGTCGGCGTGCTGCTGGAGGCGAAGGCCGTGCACACCGGCCGGTCGGCCTTCAAGCACCTGCTGGCGGTCGCCCAGACGCAGGGCATCCCACGTCGCCGCGTCGACGAGGTGCTGGGGCTCGTGGGCCTGTCCGAGGTCGCGGGCAAGCGGGTCGGCGGCTTCTCGCTCGGCATGGGGCAGCGCCTGGGCATCGCGTCGGCGATGCTCGGCGATCCGGGGGTGCTCATCCTCGACGAGCCGGTGAACGGCCTCGACCCCGAGGGCATCCGCTGGATCCGCACCCTGCTGCAGACCCTCGCCCGCGAGGGCAGGACGATCTTCGTGTCCTCGCACCTGATGAGCGAGATGGCGCTGACCGCCACCCACCTCATCGTCGTCGGCCGGGGCAAGTTGATCGCCAACACGTCGGTGGAGGACTTCATCCGGTCCGCCTCCGGCGACCTGGTGCACGTCCGCTCGCCCCAGGCGAGCCGGCTGGCCGAGGTGCTCGACCGGGAGAACGCGAAGACCACCCTCACCGGCCTGGACATGCTGGCGGTCAACGGCCTGACGGCCCAGCGGATCGGCGACCTGGCGTTCGCCGCCGGCATCCCGCTGCACGAGCTCACCCCGCGGCAGGTGTCGCTGGAGGACGCGTTCATGGACATCACCCGCGACGCCGTCGAGTACAACCACGGCCAGCCGCCGCAGCAGCAGCCGCACGTCCCGGCCGCCGCGGCCGGCGGTGCTGGCGACGCCGTCGGGGCCGGCGCGACCACCGCGAGGGGACAGCGATGACCACCACACCGCTCGGCGCCGGTGCGGCCGGCCAGGCCGTCGGCTCGCCGGTGCCGGTGCCCGCCCGGCGGCCGGCCGCGTTCCACCAGACCGCCAAGGTCACGATGGGCCGGGTGCTGCGCTCGGAGTGGACGAAGCTCACGTCGCTGCGCTCGACGATGTGGACGCTGCTCGCGGCTTTCGTGGTCACCATCGGCTTCGGCTGCCTGATCCCAGCGATCACCGTCTCGGAATGGCACAACGCGGACGCGCAGGAGCGGGCTACCGACTTCACCGAGCCGGTGATGACGAGCCTGGTCGGCGGCTACTTCTCCCAGATCGCCATCGGCGTCCTCGGCGTGCTGCTGATCACCGGTGAGTACTCGACCGGGATGATCCGCACCTCGCTCGGCGCGGTGCCGCACCGGCTGCCCGTGCTGTTCGGGAAGGCCGCCGTGTTCGGCGTGGCGAGCTTCGTGCTGTCCTTCATCTCGATCCTCATCGCGTTCTTCTGTGGGCAGGCGATCCTCCACCAGATCGGCCTGGGCGTCTCGATCGGCGACCCGCACGTCATCCGGGTGCTGCTCGGCGGCGCGTTCTTCGTCACCTCGATCGGCCTCCTGGGGCTCGTCCTCGGGTCCCTGATCCGCAGCACCGGCGGGTCGATCGCCGCCCTGCTCGGGCTGATCTTCGTGGTGCCGATCATCACCGGCCTGCTGCCCGGCAGCTGGGGAGACATCCACAAGTTCGTGCCCGACGGCGCGGGCGAGGCGCTGGTCACCGTCGTCCGCGACTCGGACGACGTGATGACGCCATTCGGCGGCCTGGTCGTCCTGCTGCTCTGGCTCGTCGTGGGCCTCGGCTTCGCCGCCTACTCGCTCGTCCGCCGGGACGCCTAGACCACCTCCTGTGGGTCTCGCCGGTCCTGCCGAGTCCGTCGTTCCTGGTCCCGCCGCGCGGTGATGGCCGCGCGGCGGCGCCGGGGCGGCTCCTGGGCCGGCGCGGCGGGCGGGGCTTCCGGTGCGCGCGGCGCTTCCGGCGCGGGCGGGGCTTCCGGCGCGGGCGGGGCTTCGGACGCGGCCGGATGGTGCAACGGTGGGAGCACGCGGGCCAAGCCGACGACGCCGCCGATGACCAGCGCGGCGGCGGCCGAGAGGCCGACGATCTGGTCCGGGGCGGTCGGCGCGGGGACGCCGTAGACGAGCACGCCGAGCAGGTATGACACGACCGGGTTCGTGATGTTCATACCGGTGACCGCGCCGGCGAACGGCCCGGAGGCGTACGCCGTCTGGCTCAGGGTCATGCTCGCGAGCGTCGCCCCGAGCAGTACGTAGACGTACCAGGACGTCACCAGCGCGAGCCCGCCGCGGTCGACGAGGACCTCGACGGTCCGCTTGATGAGCACCGCGTTGAGCGCGTAGAAGAACCCGCCGGCGACGCCGAACAGCGGCGCGCGCAGCGCCGGCGGCCGGCCGAGCGACACGACGGTGACCGTGACGGCGACCGCGACCGTCACCGCGATGGCGGCGACGAGATGCGCATCCACGACGTGCACCTCGTCGGGCGGGTCGCCGCGCACGACCAGCAGCACGGCGAGTCCCGCCGACACCGCTCCGGCGGCCCACCAGGCCCTGTGGGGCATGCGACCACCCGAGCCGACCCGGGACAGCGGCAGGGCGAACAGCAGCTGCGCCACGATGAGTGGCTGCACGACCGACACCGAGCCCAGGTAGAGCGCCGCGGCCTGGACCAGGAAGCCGCCGAGATTCGCCATCCAGCCCAGCAGCCACAGCGGCTCGCGGACCAGAGCCAGCAGCAGGCCATGCCCGGGAAGGACGCGCTCGAGCGTCAGGTTGCCCCGCCGGCCCGCCCGCAACGCGGCCCGCTGCTGCAGGACAGCCGACGACGCCCACAGGAACGCGGCGAGGAGGCTGAGTGCGACGACGATCAGCACGGCGGGACGGTCAGCACGGTGAGCGGGACGCGCCCGCGGCGGCTGAGACGGCGGCCGATCCGGCGGCCGATCCGGCGACGGACACGCCGTCAGCCACGCCGTCAGCGCCTCGCATGGCGGACACCTTAGCGGCGAAACGGACGTCCCGTGAGGCGGTTCGGGCGGCGCGAACATGAAGGTCAGCGGGCGGGTTGTCAAACGAACACGCGGTCGTGGCCAGCCGGGCCGCGGCGACCGAAGCACCCGGTCTTCAGCGGAATGAGCGGCCCGTCGAGGAAGAGCAACGGGCGTCGTGCAGAATCATTCACGCCCACGCCGCGGATCTTACTCGCCCATGAGAACGCCAGGTCTCTTACGGCGCTGCGCCGGCCTGCTCAGTGGTCCTGCTTGTCGATCGCGGTGTGGTGGCCGCCGAAGCCTGGGCGAGGACCACCTCGGGGCTGACAGGCGCCGCGTCAGCGCATCTGCATCACAACGCACATGACCAACGGCTCCGCGCGCCCAGCGGATCACCAGCACGCTATGCCCGGCGACCGACAGGTGGTCCGCATGTCCTGGTCCGGGGCGGTCCGGGGCGGAGCGGGGTGGGGTGGGCGGGACGGTTGTCGCTGTGCCGGACGCCAGTAGGATCGCGCGCATCGCGTGGTGGCCTGTTGGGGGGGATTCGGGATGGCGCATGCTGCCTGTCGTCATCGACGTACGGCCCTGACCGTTCGATGATCGAGGAAAGGGAGCAGATCGCGGCAACGCTGCCCGGCTACGAGCTGGGCGCCCGGTTGGGGCGAGGGGCGTTCGGGCTGGTGCTGGCCGGCCGGCACCGCGGGCTGGGCCGCGACGTCGCCGTCAAGATCCTTCCGGTCGACGAGGACGGGGCCACCGAGCGCAGCTGGAACGAGGCCCGCCTGCTGGCGTCGTTCGATCACCCGCACATCGTCCGGGTCTATGACGCTGTCGCCGCCGAGGACCTTCACGTGATCGTGATGGAGCTGCTGGCCGGCGGCCCCCTGACCCGCCGCCGCTGGGACCTGACGGGCGAGGCGGCCTGCGCGGTGGGGCTGGCGGTGGCCGCCGCGTTGTCTTACGCCCACGGGCGGGGAGTGCTGCACCGCGACATCAAGCCCGCCAACATCCTGTTCGACACCGCCGGCATACCCAAGGTCGCCGACTTCGGCATCGCGAAAATCGCCGAAGGCTCGGCGACCACCGCCAGCGCGGTGATCGGCACCCCTCGTTACATGGCTCCCGAGCAGATCCTCGGCGGCCGGCTCAGCGCCGCGACCGACCTCTACGCCCTCGGCGTCCTGCTCTACGAACTGCTGACCGGCACCCCGCCGTTCGACCCAGCCCTGCCGGCCCCGGCGCTCATCCACCACCACCTCAACGTCCTCCCACCCCCACCCACCGGAGTGCCCGCGCCGGTCGCCACGGTGCGGCTGTGGGATGTGTCCGACCGATCGGCGCCTCGCTCGCTCGGCTCCCTCACCCGTGAAACCCACGGTGTGTTGTCGGTGGCATTTGCGTCGGACGGACGCACCCTGGCCACCGCCAACCGCGACGGTACGGTGCGGCTGTGGGAAATCAGCTGACCAGACCCCACAGGTCAGCGGGACTGCTTGACAGCCAATGCGACAGTCAGGCCGGTCGACGCCGGCAGATTCATGCAGACCATCTGCCCACCTGCCGGGAGGCGGCGCGACCATCGAAGCGTGCTGAACGCCGTCGTGTCGACGGAAAGATTTTGCGTCATGATAGTCGTCAAGGCCATCGGGGTATGGGGTATACAGCCATGAAGCGGCGGAGGTCGCGGGGGATGTAACTGAGATGGCGTTCGAGCCGCTCGCGTGAGAGCGGACAGTACCGCACCGCGACCGAGGACGCCCCAGGAGCCCGAAGCCGGGCCGCCACCGAGGGCCAACGAGTGGAAACGCCAGGTGCCGAACCTGCCCTACCAGCCCTCTGCGGCTGACCCACAGCATCAGGCCACGCGCCTGGTCATCGTGGCCAGCACAAGCCGGATCGACCACCCACCGAGAGGTTGAGCCGAAAGGGTTCAAGATCATTTAATCGTGGCGTGGCGGTCGTGGGGCGGCGAGCCGTGGAGAGTCAGGCCCCGCGGTGTCGGCCGTCGAAGCGCGACGCCAGCCATGCGACAGTCTGGCCTCACGATCGGCCGACGGCCTTCATGCCGGTTGCCTGCCGGATCGGAGGCCTGCGCACAGGAAGCCAAGGCCCGCGATGGGCCTTCTTCTTCGCGCGAGCGGCAGACGGGCGCCTTTTGCCTCCAAAAGTCCTTACCACGCCGACGGCCACCAGTTAATTCGCATTCCAATAAAGCACCCCCCGCAAACAATCTTTCCGCCATCAAAAAGTCGCTCGATGCATTTTTTCACGTTTGCAGGAACCTCGACATTTGTCCGCACGTGTGGTTTCATTAATTCATGGCCGAGCTGCCCATTCCCGAAGGGTCGGATCCCTGGCTGGCGGAGACTCCAACCAGAGACGAGCCTCGGGTTTCGTGCGCCCCGGCCAGTGAGAGAAACGCGACCGGGAACATGTACGGGGACCCGAATTCGGGTGACGTCACGAGCGGGACCGGGCTCGGCGGGCAGCATCATGCGCTGCTGGGGCTGGACGAGGTGGTCGGCGGGTTGAAGGCGCTCGCCGGGGTGAACCTGTGGGGCTTGTCCGAGCTGGAGGTACTGGAGTTCTTCGACGGGGTGGAGCGGGCCCGGCGGCTGGTGGCGGGGGTGCTGTTCGCGGCGGTGCGGGATCTGGGCTGGCGGGATCTGCGGGGGGTGTTCGGGGAGGAGGACCTGCCCACGGTGGCCGGGCTGGTGCGCGAGCAGCTCAAGCTGCGCCCGGCCGACGCCCGCCGGATGGTGGATCTGGCCCGCGACCTGGACACCACCTACCCCGGCGTCGGCGAGGCCCTCGGTGGCACCGCCATCGGCCAGGAACAGGCCGCGGTCATCGTCGGCGCGTTGCGGTCGCTGCCGGCGGACACCCCAGGCGAGCAGCGTGCCTGGGCCGAGCAGTTCCTGCTCGCCCAAGCCGACATGCTCGACGCCGGAGACCTCGCCGCGCTCGGCCGCACGATCCGGGACCGGCTGCGCGACCAGCTGCACCCTCCCGGCTCCGACCCGGCAGACCGCGGTGACCAGGCACGTCGCCGCGAGCTGCACCTGACCGACCAGCCCGACGGCACCACCCGCATCCACGGCACGTTGGACGCCGAAGGCGCCGCCACCCTGCGAGCCGCCTTGCAGCCGCTGTCCAAGCCCAAGCCGCGCGGCGAAAACCCCGAAGACCATCGCACCGTTCCGCAGCTACGTGCGGACGCCCTCGTAGACATCACCAAGCGAGTCCTCGACAGTGGCGCGCTTCCCCTGTCACGGGGCAGCCGTCCGCACGTCAGCGTCACGACGACCCTCGACAGCCTGCTCGGCCATGACGGCGCCACACCGGCGACCACCGGCCAGGGCCAGCCGCTGTCACACGCCACGTTGGAGCGTCTCTGCTGCGACGCCGACCTGACCCACATTCTCCTCTCATCCGAGGGAATGCCCCTGGAACTGGGCCGCACCCGCCGCCTCGTCCCGCCCTGGCTCCGACGCGCCCTGATCGCCCGCGACGGCGGTTGCGCGTTCCCTAACTGCACCCGTACCGCCGAGTTCACCGACGCCCACCACATCATTCCATGGACCGCCGGCGGAACGACCGACCTTTCCAACACCGTTCTCCTGTGCGGATTTCACCATCGCGTCGTGCACCGCAGCGGCTGGATTGTCATGATGGCGCCCGACGGCCATCCGTGCTTCGTCCCGCCATACGCCGTCGACCCGCACCGCCAGCCCCGCAGAAATCCCCTCCACCGCACCCTCGAACATCTTTTCACCGGGAGCTGGGAACCACCGCACGATCTGACCGCTCCCCCGGATTTCGGCCTGGCCCACACATCTGTCCACGACTGCCACGCCGATGGCTCCGAGGACGAAGTGCACGACTTCGGACCGGAGCACCACGCCGAAGACTCCCTCGTCGACGATGCACATCTTGACCTCGCCGGCCAGGAAAACTGGGACCGCGCGGACAGGATGGACTGCAGGAATCATCGGCAGCGCTACCTGATCGGTCCAGAACTGGCCAACACCGACCCGCCATCCGGCTGACCCGTCGAACCCAGGGCAGGCAACCAACGCAACCATTCCCCGGATGGCGACCAGCCACGGCGCCATCCGGGTATGCCCATGCCCTGCAGTCCCGGAGACTGGGGACTGTTATCTGGCGGCGCGGTATCTTCGGCGGAGCCGGATTGACCGGCGGTCGACGGTACGTGGGGGACGTCGGTGCAGCGGGAAACCACGCTGCCGGCAAAGGGCCGGTCGCGGCCGGCACGGGCCGGCTGGCGCATCTCTGATCAGGTCAAAGTCTCCTGATAAGTTTGTCAATCCGAGCCAACACTGGAAGTCCGACACAAGGGTCAATACCGCTTGTTCATCCGTGCCGGGCTGATTGGCGTCTTGTCGCACAACTGACATCAATGGCCGCTCGGTTGCCTCCGTGGACAGGCGGCACGTCGTCCCGTGTCGAATTCAGTGATCGAGGCGGAAACCGAGGTCGGCTTCCGGGATGGCGGTGTCCATCTGGGCCTTCTGCAACCGGCCCGAATAGTCCCAGTTGACGGACTGCCAGCGGGTGACCTGGTCGAGGACCCAGCGGCCGGACTGGCGGGAGCCGTTGCCGGAGCGGCCGTTGCCGCCGAACGGCAGGTGCGCCTCGGCACCGGAGGTGGAGTTGTTGACGCTGACCATGCCGGCGGACACGCCGCGGCGGAAGCGGAACACGGTCGCCGGGTCGTTGGTGTAGATCGCGCTCGACAGGCCGTAGCCGGGGAGGTTCGCGAGCTCGATGGCCTCGTCGAGCGTGCGGTAGGTGGTCAGGCCGACGATCGGGCCGAAGGTCTCCTCGCGGAACAGGTCGTCGTCGGGGAGCAGGCCGTCGACGACGACCGGGTGGTAGTAGAGGCCGTCGGCCGGGTCGCCGAGGAAGCCGCGCCGCGGGGCGCCGACGCCGATCCGGCCGACGGCGGTGGAGCCGAACGTCGAGTGGTGGTCGCGGATCAGCTCCAGGTGGCGTTCGTAGCCGGCGGCGAACCTGGCGTCGAGCAGCGGGCCGTACAGGACATCGCGGGTCGGGTCGCCAACCGGGGCGTTCTCGACGGCGGCGGCGAAGCGGCGGCGGAAGCCGCCGTAGACGGACTCGTGGACGATCAGGGTGCCCAGCGACGTGCACCGCTGCCCGGCGGTGCCGAACCCGCCGAACAGGGCGCCCTCGACGGCCAGGTCGATGTCGGCGTCCGGGGTGACGACCATCGGGTTCTTGCCGCCGAGTTCGAGGCACGGCGTCTGCAGGTACCGGCCGCACAGCTCGCCGATCTGCCGGCCGACCGCCGTCGAGCCGGTGAAGCCGACCTTGTCGACGACGCCGGCCGCGAGCGCCCGCCTGAGGCCGTCGGCGGTCACCTCGCCGGCTGCCGGCACCATCGACAGCACGCCCGCGGGCAGGCCGGCGTGCCAGGCCAGCTCGGTCAGTGCCCGGGCGCAGGCGGCTGCGTACTCGGCGGGCTTCCAGACGACGGCGTTGCCGCACAGCAGCGCCGGCACGAGGTACCAGCTCGGCACCGCGACCGGGAAGTTGCCTGCAGTGATCACCATCATGACGCCGACCGGCTCGCGGAACGTGAACAGCTGCTTGTCGGGCATCTCCGACGGGACGGTCTCGCCGTAGAGGCGCCGGCCCTCGCCCAGGAAGAACCGGCAGGTGTCGACGATCTCCTGCACCTCGCCGCGGGCCTCGGCAAGCGGCTTGCCGACCTCCCGGGTCACCAGCCGGGCCAGCGCGTCGGCGTTGTCCTCGACGAGCCGGCCGAAGTTGCCGATCACGGTGCCGCGCACCGGCGCGGGCACGTCCGCCCAGCCACGCTGCGCGGTGCGCCCCACCCTGGCCGCCGCGACCAGCACCTCCGCCCCGCCCAGGCGGACCTCGGCGACGACCTCGCCGCGGCACGCCGGGTTCGTCGAGGTGACCGTCGGTCCCTCGGTCTCGACGCCTTCGATCATGGACGCAACCAGCGGCGGGTGCACCAGGGTCATCGTCAGCTCCCGTCTCCCATCGCACGCTCGCCCATCGCCCGCTCGCCCATCGCACGCGTCTCGTCACGGTAGGCGGCCATCGGCGTGGTCGCAGGCTGAGCGCCGGCCCCGGCCGGCTCGCGTGCCAGCAGCGTCGCCGCAGCTGGCAGCGTCGCCGCAGCTGGCAGCGCCGCCGCAGCTGCCAGCGCCGCCGCAGCTGCCAGCGCCGCCGCCACCCGGTCGAACGCGGCCAGGGCCGCGTCGATCTCCTCGTCGGTGACGGTGAGCGCCGGGCGTACCCGGACGGTGACGTCGCCGGCTGGCAGCACGAGGACGTGCTCGTCGACGCGCAACCGGCGCAGGGCCTCGTCGCGGGTGGCCCGGTCGGGCAGGTCGAACGCGCAGAGCACGCCGAGGCCGCGAGGGTTGGCCACCAGCCGGGGGTGGGCGACCGCGAGCGCGCCGAGCCCGGCGACCAGCCGCTCGCCGGCGCGGGCGGCCGCGTCGAAGAGCCGGTCGCGCTCGATGACCTCCAGCAGCCGGGTCGAGCGGACCATGTCGACGAGGCCGCCGCCCCAGGTCGAGTTGATCCGCCCGGGCACCTGGAAGACGTTGTCGGACACCTCGTCGACGCGCCCGCCGGCCATCACCCCGCCGACCTGGGCCTTCTTCGCGAACGCGACGACGTCGGGGCACAGGCCCAGGCGCTGGTAACACCAGGCGGCGCCGGTGGCGCCGACGCCGGTCTGCACCTCGTCGAGGACGAACAGCGCGTCGTGGGTGTGCGCGAGCTGGCCCATCGCGGCGAGGAACTCGGCGCGCAGATGCCGGTCGCCGCCCTCACACTGGACCGGCTCGGCGAGGAAGCAGGCGATGTCGTGCGGATGGCGGGCGAACGCCTCCTCGGCCTGTTCGAGAGCCCGCCGCTCGGCGGCGCGCACTGCCGCGAGGCTGGTCGCCGTCACCGGGAAGGTCTGCGCGGGGCTGTCGACCCGCGGCCAGTCGAACGTCGGGAACCGGTCGGTCTTGTTCGGGTCGGTGTTGGTGACCGACAGGGTGTAGCCGCTGCGGCCGTGGAAGGCATGCCGCAGGTGCAGGACGCGGGTGCCGAGCCCGGGCGGGCGGCCGTGGGCCTCGTTGTGCCGGCTTTTCCAGTCGAAGGCGCATTTGAGCGCGTTCTCGACGGCCAGCGCGCCCCCTTCGACGAAGAACAGATGCGGCAGGCGCGGGTCACCGAGGACGCGGGCGAACGTGGCGACGAACTCGGCGTAGGCGACGGTCGCGACGTCCGGGTTCGCGGGCTTGTTGAGCGCCGCCGCGCCGAGCTCGGCGACGACACGCGGGTCGTCGGCCAGCTCGGGCGGGTTGACGCCCAGCGGGGCGGAGGCGAAGAAGCTGTAAAGGTCGAGGTAACGCTCGCCGGTGCGGGCGTCGACCAGGGTGCGGCCCCGGCTCGCTGCCAGGTCCACGACCAGGTCTAGCCCGTCCATCAGGACATGCTGTCCCAGCACCGCTGGCACGTCCTGCGGCGCGACCGGCGCCCCGCCAGGCTCGGACAGGTGCGCGACAGCGGCGGCCGAGCGGCCGAGCGGGCCCGGCGGGCGTTCCTCGGGAAGGTCGGGCACGCTGGACCGGCGGCGGGCAGCGGTGTCGGTCACGTACGCGGGCACGGCCACAGAACCTCCCCCAGGATCACGAGATCGCGGGCTAGGTGGTACCGCACCACCATCCAATGCCGGATATCTGACGGCGGATCCACCTCTGCACAGTAGATCCTTCTCCAGATCATCAATTTTGACAAATTTTTTACGCGATCAGCTCTCAAGCGACCGGCGGCGGACGAGGGACGGCGGGCGCGTCAGGACGTCAGGCCTGTCGTACCGCCAGCCCTGTCCCATTACGGCGCGCATGTCCCGGCCCCGCCGGCGTACCCAGGCAAGCAGGGTCCCCGAGACGCCTGGGCGGCCAGCGGGTTCGGGGACGAGCCGGGAGGCGTGGTCACGGAACCAGTCACCGGGCCGGAGGGCGTAGTCGAGATCGGCGACGTCGGCGGCGTCTGGGTGTCGGTGATCGGTGTGTCCGGCGTGTCCGGCGTCGTCGGCGGGGGCGGCGCCGTCGTCCGGACGTCGGACGGCCGGGGCGGGCGGGTGGTGCGCCGCGGCGACGGCGGCGGATCCGTGGTCGGTTCGACGGACGGAGACGGCGACACCGACGGGGACAGCGACGGCGAGGACGAGGCGGAGGCCGGCGGGGTGGCGGTGAGCGAGGTCTCGCTGACCGACGGGCCCCGATCGTCGTCACCGCCCGCGCTGGCCAGCGCCAGCGCGAGGCCGACGGCGCTGGCGAGCACCACGACGACGACCACCGCCAGCAGCGCCTTCATCCTCGTCGACGGCGCGGCACGGACCACGTCGGCCTGCTGGTCACGCTCGCCGGCCCACCCCGCCGCGGCTGGGTAGTCGCGCCGTCCCGAGCCGCCCCGTCCCGAGTCACCTCTGCCCGCGCCGGAACCGCCGCCAGCCCCCGGGGCGGGGCGGATGTACGTCGGCAGGTCGGACTCCTCGGTCCAGCCGCCGCCCTGGCGGTACCGGTCATCCCGCTGCGGTTCGAACGGCTTGCGCGGTCCTTGCGCCGGGCGCTCCGGCGCCATCCGCTCCGGCGCCGTCCGCTCCGGCGCCGTCCGCGGCTCGCTCGGGCCGCCCGGCCGCGACTGGCCCTGACGTCCGCGCACCGGTGGCAGGTTCAGCGTCTCGGCCGCCGGCGGCGGCCCGCCCGCCGGGCCGCGGACCGACCGGCGGGCCGGGTCACCGGCTCGTTCTGTGGGCGCATCAAGGGCCCCCGCCCCAGCGCCCGCGGCGCCCGCGGCGCCCGCGGCGGCGCCGGGACGCGCCGACCAGGTCGGGGGGTCGGCACGAGGCGCGGAGGAGGGCTTGGACGCGGATCCGGACTGCGGCAACGCGGTCGCCGCCGGGGTCGGCGGCTGGCTGGCCCACTGGGTCAGGACCGTCTCGACCGCCTCGTCCGACTCCAGGGGGGTACGGATCACGCGATGCACGAGACCGCTGACGAGGTCGGTCGCCGACGGGCGTGCCTGCGGGTCCTTCGCCAGCGCCGCGCGCACCAGGCCGGCGAGCTCGGCCGGAACGCCGTCGAGGTCCGGCTCGCCCTCCAGGATCCGGCCCATCGTCTCGACGCGGCTCGGCGTCCGGAACGGCGAGTGCCCCGCGGTCGCATAGGTGACGCAGGCGCCCCAGGCGAACACGTCCGCCGGCGGGCCGACGGTCTCGCCGCGCAGCTGCTCGGGCGCCATCCAGACGAACGTGCCGAGGCGCTGGCCGAACTGGGTCTTCGCCTGGGTGAGGTCGGGATCGGAGTCGGTGGCAGAGTCCCCGAACAGCGGCTGAGTGGTGAGCGCGACCCCGAAGTCGATGATCTTCGGGCCGTCCCAGGCGAGCACGACGTTGGCCGGCTTCAGGTCGCGGTGGACCACGCCGGCGGCGTGCGTGGCGACCAGCCCGTCGGCGAGACCCGCGGCGAAGGCGACGACGAGCCGGGAGGCCAGCGGCCCCCGGTCCGTGACCGCGTCGAGGAGGGTCGCGCCCTGGACGTACTCGGTCGCCATCCACGGCGACTCGGCCTCGGTGTCGGCCGCGACGACGGTCGCGACCGAGTTGCTCCTGATCATCTGGACGGCGCCGACCTCGCGGCGGAAGCGGGCACGGAACCGCGGGTCCCCGGCGAGCGCGGGCGTGGGGACCTTCACCGCGACCGGACGGTCGTCCGGACCGAATCCCAGGTAGACGGTGCCCATGCCGCCGGAACCGAGCCGGCCGGTTGTTCGGAATGGACCGATCGCGCGCGGATCGGCGTCGGCGAGTGGTGCCAGCACGAATCCCCCAACCCCGGGGGTGGCACCACGTCGCCCAAGGCCGACGTCAACCGTGTGGAGGTGGCACCACCTGTGGACATCACCTTCTCAACAGTCGACCGGGAGTGCCGAGCATTTTGCTGACATCACGAATGTCGGTCTCGGGACATCACCCGTCTGTGCCAGCGCACTCCAGCAACGGCGAGGGCTGTCAGCGAGAACCGTCAGGGACGGCTGCCAGAAACGGCTGTCAGCGACCGCTGTCAGCGACGGCTGCCGTCCACCGCTCGGTCGGCGGGCGGGATGTCGGCCTCGTTCTGAGGACGGAAGGCCTTGCCGTCCCAGTTGTACCGGACCCGGGCGGTACCGGACGGCCGGTCGTCGCTGTCCGTCGCGGCGTAGGTGGCGTACTCGAGGACGACGTAGGTCGGCGTCTGGTCGAGCACCTCGATGTGGCGGCTCGGCTCGACCGTGTCGGTACCGATGTACTGGCCGTTCGCGAAGACGAAGGCGAGCTGGACGGTCGCGCCGCTCCCGTCCGGGTTGCCGCCAGGGACGATCTTGGAACCGATGACCGCGTTGAGGTCGCGGGTGCGGTCGAACGTGCTGAGGTCCGCCTGGTAGCCCTTGCCGTCGACGATCGCGTCGACCTCCTGCGCGGTCAGCAGGTGCGGGGTCGTCGGCACGGTGGCGGGCGTACCGCCCTGCGCGCCCGACGCCGTCCCGCCACCGTTCGACGGCCCGCCACCGGTCGACGGCCCGGTGGACGCGGCGGAGCCTGGCGTGACCAGGACACCTGACGTCGAGGTCGCCACGTTCGGCGAACCGTCGCCACCACGGTTCGCGAGCGCCAGCGCGGCGGCCACCGCCCCGCCGATCAGCAGGACGAAGACCGTCGCGAGCACGACGGTGCCGACCGGCCGGCGCCGGCGCGGCGACGGGCTGGGAGCGGGCCGCGGGGCCGGCTGCCGGAACCAGTCGCGCGGCACGCCGTCGACCTGTTGGCCCGAGTCCCGGTATCCCGGGCCGCCGTAACCGCCGCCGTAACCGCCGCCGTAGCCACCACCGTTCCCACGGGCCAGGTGTCCCTCGGTGCCGGGCCGTGCGCCGTGGGCCGGCACCGGCGTCGTCGGGCCGTAGGCCGGCCACGGCGGCGGCGAATGCTGGTGGCCCGCGGGCGGGTACGGGCCGGGCGGGGTCGAGTACGGCGACCCTGGCCCGCCCGCGGGGCCGGGCGGTGGGCTGGGCAGCTCCCAGAGGTTGGCGAGCGCGCTCGCGTACCGGTCGTCGCCCGCCACCCTGGTCGCCGCGCCCGCCGCGAGACCGTGCAGCAGCCGGTCGCGCAGGTCGACGGCCGACGGCCGGCGTGCCGGGTCCTTCTCCAGCGCGGCGCGCACCATCGGCAGCAACGACGCGGGCACGCCGGCCAGGTCCGGCGGCTCGCCGAGGATCTTCAGGGCGATCGCCTGCGGGTTGTCGGCATGGAACGGCGCCCGGCCGGCCGACGCGTATGCGACGCAGGCACCCCAGGCGAAGATGTCGGCCGCCGGGCCGGCGCGCTCGCCGCGCAGCTGCTCGGGGGCCATCCAGACGATCGTGCCGACAAGCATCCCGGTGCTGGTGTGCTGGGTCGTGCCGGAGGCGCTGGCGACCCCGAAGTCGATGACCCGGGGACCGTCCCAGGCCATCAGGATGTTCGCCGGCTTCAGGTCCCGATGCACGACGCCGACGGCGTGGATCTCCACCAGTGCCTCGACGAGCCCGACAGCGAGCCCGGAGACCAGCCGCTCCTCGAGGCCGCCCCGGGCCGCGACCGCCTCCGCGAGGCTCGCGCCCTCGACGTACTCGGTCGCCATCCAGGGCCGCCGGCCGTCGGTGTCGGCGTCGAGGACGGCGGCGACGGCCCGGCCACGCACCCGGCGGGCGGCGTCGACCTCGCGCCGGAAGCGGCCCCGGAACTCCTCGTCGCCCGCCAGTGTCGGCGAGGGAACCTTCACCGCCACCGCCTTGTCGGACGGCGAGAAGCCGAGATAGACGGCGCCCATGCCGCCCCGGCCGATCAGGCTCTGGATGCGGTAGGGCCCGATCTCGCGCGGGTCGTCGTCACCCAGCGGCGTCAGCACGCGTGCTCGTCTCCTCCCCGGAGTGGCCGGAGGGCCGGAGCCCGAAAGCGCCGGAGGCCCGAAACACCGGTCCCGGAGGCGCCGCGGCCCTCGGCGCGCCCGTGCCCCCCCGGCTTCGGCTGCTCGGCGGTAGTGCCTGTGCGGTGGTACCTGCGCCGGTCGCGCCCGGGCGGTGACGCTTCGACGTCGCCACCACACGTGCTGCCACCGGACGCTTCGGCCGCCGTCGGCGCCCACGGCAGGTCACGCCGGTCCGTCGCCTTCGCACCCCAATGTCCGTACCCCATTGTCACCCGACGCGACCCTTCGCCCGTCGGCGACGCCGGACACAAGGCTACGCGATCATGCTCGCCAGGATGCCGGCCGAGACGGCGGCCTCGCGAGAGATGTGCCGCCTCCTCGGGGTCTTGGGCCCGTGTCGGGTGGCCGGCGATCCACCGAAGGGCAACCGTGGCGCCCGGCGGGGCGAGAGCGGGCGCATACCGCGGGCCGCGCGGAGCGAACGACGGAGGGCGCGGCCGGCGCCATGGGAGCGATGTGCCAACCTAGGACTTCTAAGGAGCCAAAGGGTACGCGAGGATGATCTATCTTCACGCATCCGGTGGCCTTGCCCCGGGGTGGGCAGGTGGCGTTCGCGCCCTCGACCGCGCCGCGCACCACGTGCCCCGGCCGGCCGCCCTCACGCGGCCGGCGCCCAGCTGGCGCACGGGCGCCCGGGCAGCCCAGGGCACAGGTGGAGGCACGCGGAGAGGGTCTGGTGGATGTCGGGTGAGAGGCCGGGTGGGCGCGATGACGGGCGGCCCGGTGACCGGCTCACGGGCGGCCAGGTCGGCATCCTGCTCACGCTCATGGCCGAGGCCAGGCCGCTGCCGAACCCGGAGCTGGCCGCCCGGTTCCGGCAGTCGCTCGACGGTGCCGACCGCCGCCTGCTCAACAGCCTCGGACTGGTCACCAGCCGCCGCGTCGGCCGCTCCTACGTCCACGAGCTGACCGCCGCGGGCTGGTCCCGCTGCCGCCAGGAGCTGCGCGCGCCCTCGTCCGGCCGGGGCGCGGCCGTCCCGCCCGGTGCCGTCCAGGCCCTGCTCGCCGCCCTCGGCCGCCACCTCGACCTCGCCGGCCTGGACCTGCGCGACCTCTTCCGCCCGCCGCCTACCGACACCCAACAGCCCCATGCCCCAAGCGGCGCCCGCACCGCGGATGGCGCCCGCACCGCCGATGGCGCCCGCACTGTGGATGGCGCCCGCATCGACGCGGTGCCGCCGGGCGGGGACGAGCCGCCGCAGGACGAGGCCGAACGGCGCATCAGGTCGGCCTACGGGACGCTGGCCCGCTGGCCGGGGGACTGGGTGCGGCTGGCGGCGCTGCGCCCGCTGCTGGGCCCGGACCTCCCCCGGGTCGCCGTCGACACGGCGCTGCGCCGGATGAACCGCGGGCCGGGGGTGACCGTCGCGCCAGACGAGGACCAGAAGGCGCTGACGGGCGCGGACCGGCGCGAGGCTGTCGAGATCGGCGGCCAGGCCAAACATCTGATCATGGTCGAGGGCTGAGCGGATGGAGGGCTGAGCGGATGCCGGCACCCGCCGAGCGCGACGCCTTCGCCGCGCTCAACCTGAACTGGATCCGCACCGCCGACGGCGTGTGGACGCCGTCCCCCGTGCACGTCGACGGCCTGCACGCGGACACCGTCCGCTCGCTCGTCGAGGCGGTCCGGGACGCAGCCACCAGCCCGGAGGACAACCCGCCGGGGCTGGTCGTGCAGGGCCAGGCCGGCGCGGGCAAGACGCACCTGCTCGGCTGGGTCCGCGAGCAGGTGCAGGCGGCCGGCGGCTACTTCTTCCTCGTCGGCCCGCTCGGCGGCGCCGCACCGTTCTGGGAGAGCGTCATCGGCGCGATCGTCGACGGCCTGACCCGCCCGGTCGACGGCGGCGAGACCCAGCTGCGGGTGTTCCTGCGCCGGCTCGCGGCCATCGTCGGCGCCTCGCCGGCGATCACCGATGCGATCACCGGCCGGATCCCGCTGGAGCCGGTCCACCTGAAGGATCTCGTCGTGGCGCTGCGCAGCCACGACCGCCGCCTCGGCGGCGACTGCCAGGACACCCTGCGAGCACTGGTGCTGTTCGGCTCGGACGACCTCGACGACGAGGACGTCGGGCGCGGCTACCTCCAGTCGATGGAGGAGCAGTTCCCGAACGAGCGGGCCGAGCGCGGCATGCGCGCGCCGGCCAAGCCCGCGACGGAGATCGTCCGGGAGCTGTCCAGGCTGCTCGCGCTCACGGGTCCGACCGTGATCGCCGTCGACCAGATCGACACGGCCACCGCGGAGTCCCACCTGCCCCACGAGATGAGTCCGGGCGTCGGTGGCGTCGGTGGCGTCGGTGGCGTCGGTGGCGTCGGTGGCGGAGGTGGCCCAGATGAGCCGGGTGGTTCCGGCGGGGCCGCCGGAGCGGCCGGAGCGGCCGCCGGCGGCGCGCCGGACGACGACCTGCCCGGCGCGGGCGGGCCATGGGTGAGCCCGATCGTCAACGAGGTGGCCGACGGGCTGCTGGGGCTGCGCGACTTGACCAGTCGGACGCTGTGCCTGCTCGCCTGCCTGCCGATCACCTGGGACCTGATCGCCACCCAGGCCGTCCGCTCGGTGCGCGACCGGTTCCGGGTCGTCAGCCCGCTGGGCGTCATCGGCGCCGGCGAGCTCGCCGAGCAGCTGGTCACCCGACGGTTCGCCCAGCGCTACCAGGCGATCGGGTTCACCCCGCCGTACCCGACCTGGCCGGTGCGGCCCGAGGCGCTGCGCGCCGCCGGCGACTACACGCCACGGGCGCTGCTGCAGCGCATCGACGCCCATCTGCGTGCCTGCCTCGCCTCGGGCCGCTACGTCGAGCTGTACCCGTTCGACGACGTCCTGGACGACGCCGGCCCCGTCGCGTCGGCCGGGTCAGCGGCAGGCACAGCCATCGCGATGGCGACAGCGACACGGACGACGACAGCGACACGGACAGCGACAGCGACACGGACAGCGGCGGAGACACGGACAGCGGCGGGGACGACGACAGGCACGGCGACGGCTCCCGTGGCGTCCCACGCTCCCGCGGCCACGACGGCGGCGGCGCCGATCTCCGTCGGCGGCGGCGCGATCATGGTCAGCGACGGGGCGGCGGCCGAGGCGTTCGACCTGGACGATCCGGCCGGCCGACGGCTCGTCGTCGGCTTCGCCGAGCTCGACGTCGCGTGGGCGCGGCTGCGCGCCGGCGCCCCGGGACTCGAGGCACTGGCCGACCGGGACGAGGACGAGATCATCCCCGGCCTGCTCGCCGCCGGCCTGGACGCCTGGATGGCCGAGCTCGGCCCGGCGGGCGCCGCCTTCGGCCAGGACCCGCTACCGAGCGCCAAGCCGGCGCTGCACGCGCGGCTGCGCCACGTCCTCGACGAGACCACCGGCGACGAGGCCCACTGGTCGTTCCGCGCGATCCTGACCAGCCACCCGGGCACGGCGCTGACCAGGCTGAACAACGCGTGCACGATGGCCGGGATCGCGACCGGCATCGGCGCCGGCGAGGGTGGCCGCGTCCGCCGGCGCGACCGGGGCCTCGCCGGGCTCGACGGCGTGCCGGCGGGACGGCGGTCGCTCGTCGTGCTGCGCACCGCCGAGTGGAGCAAGGGCGCGAAGACCCAGGACGCGGTGGCCGCGTTCGAGCGGGCCGGCGGCCGCACCCACGTCCTGCTCGACGAGGACGTCCGGACGTTCGCGGCGCTGTGCCAGCTCCTCGACGGCCGGCATCCGGCGCTGCGCACCTGGCTGTCCGCCCGCCGCCCGGCGAGCTCCACGGCGCTGCTCGCGGCCACGCTCGGCCCGGTCTACCGCGAGCTGGCCCCGGAGCCCGGCAGCTACCCGCCGGTCGTCGGCGCCCCCGCGACGCCGGCCGCCCCCAGCCCGATCGTGGTCACGGCAACCCGGCCCCCACGGGCTCCGGCGCTCCCGCCGGTGCCGACGGTTCCGGTGCCGACGACCCTGGTGCTGTCGTCCCCGCCGTCCGTCTCCTCCGTGGCCTCCGTCTCCTCCGTGGCCGCCGCGCCGGCGGCGACGGTCCGCGCGCCGGTCCCGGTCACCGCGAGGGATCTCGGGGATCTCACGGTCACGCCGGTCACGCGGGAGACGCCCACGGCCGCGTTGGCTGTGCCCACGCCGGAACACTCGCTCCTCCCGGCGCCGAAGGCCCCACCCGCGGGGGAGCCCGCGGTGGCCACGACGGCCGAGCCGGCGCCGCTGACCGAACCGGCGCCGCTGACCGGGCCCGTGCCAGCCGCCGAGCCCGTCGCGATCTCAGCCCCCCAGCGGCTGGTGCCGGCGGCGATGCCGCTGGAGGCGGGACTGGTGCCGCTGCCACCGCCCATGCCGCCGCCCGCCGCAACACCGGTAACGCCCTTGGCACCGGCAACGCCGCCGGTCATCGCCGTGCCGACACCCGAGCTGGCGGCGCAAGCGACTCAGGCGGAGTCAGCCCTGGCGCCACCGGCCCCTTCCGCGGCGTCCGCGCCGCCGGTCGCGCCGGCATCGGTTCCATCGCCGCAGGTTCCGCCGAGGCTCATGCCACCGCCCGTCGCACCAGCACCCCCAGCGGCAGCGGCGCCACCGGCCACGCCGCCACCACCCGTCACGCCGCGGCAACTGGTTGCCTCGCCGTCCCCGGTCGGATCGCCACCGCCGGTTGCGACGACATCACCGGCGCTCGCGGCCATGACGGCGTCGCCCGACCCGCTGCCATCGCCACCGGACGCCGCGGAGCCGCCGCAACCACGGACGCCGCTGGCATCGACGGCGCCACTGACGACCCCTGCACCGCCGCCCGCGGACCGGCCGGTGCCGCCGTCGGGCGAACCGCTCGCCCAGCCGGCACAGGCCTCGTCCGCCGCCCAGGCCCCGTCGCCGGCCACCCGGTCCGGGTTCGTCGAACCGACAGAGCCCGCGGACCTGCCTCACGCCACGCAGCCAGCGCCGGTCCGGACAGCGTGGGGAGGCCGTCCGGACGAGGAGATCCACGACGCGGCGTCCTCGCCGCTGCTGGTGCCAGTGTTCGTGCCTGGCGGGCCGCCAGGCGCCGCGCCGGCGGTGCCGTCGTCGGAGACTGACGCGACCCTGTCGGCCGATGCCACGGTGTCGACTGACGCCACGGTGTCGGCCGATGCCAGGGTGCCCGCCGATGCCACCGTGGCAGCCGGAACCACGGTTCCAGCCGATACGGCGACGCTCGCCGACGCCACGACCCCCCAAACGACGACACCCGACACGACAACCGCCGCGGCAGGGCCCGCCATCGCGGCGACCGGCGGAACGCCCGACGCGCCGTTGCTGGTACCCGTGGTGCTGCCTGGGATGCCGGACGCGGCAGCGCGACCGGGCGCCGCCGAACCGTGGTCGGCGCCCCCGCCGCCGGCGACAGGTCCTCGGCCCGCAGTCAGCCCGGAGCCGGCCGGGTCGCAGGTCGGTGTCGCTCGGCTGATCCCAATCCCCATCCCGGCCACGGGTCCGGCGGCCGGCACGCCAGCCGCGCCGGCCGAGCCAGTCGCGCCGGCCGAGCCAGTCGCGCCGGCCGAGCCCGCGACGGCGACGGCGACGGCGACGGCGACGGCTAACCCAGTACGGGCGGCCGCTCCCCCTGCTACGGCCACGACATCCTGGCTGCCGCCCGGCGGGCGCCCGTCGATCCTGGACGGCAACGGAGCCGCCGGTCATGCCCTGCCGGGCGCTCCCATCGTCGCCCGGTTGGTGCCCGTGACCGGTCCCGCGAGGTCCAGCCCTGCCGAGCCGGTCCAACCGGTCCGGCCGGTCCAGCCGCCCGGGCGGACCGCGCCGGCTGCGCCGATCAATCCAGCCAGGCCGGATGAGCGGGCGATACCCTCGCCGACGCCGACGCCGACGCTGCGCCTGGCGCCGGCCGCGTCCGGACTGACCCGGCCGACCCTTGTCTCGCCCGCCGGGCCGGTGCCACCCGGTGGCGGTAGCGGGTCCACGGGTCCTTTCGAGCCGGCGGTGGCGGCGCCGGCGATGGGCGGCGCGCCGTCCGCGAACGGTGCTCACCCCCACCACGCGGACGCCGGCGCCGAGGTCGGCGACCCGGACGGTGACCCGGGCGAGACGGTGACGATCGCAGTGACCGGGACACCGCCGGCCGCCGTGCGGCTGCGGCTCGCGGCGCTGCGCCGGCACACAGTGATCGTCGCCGGCTCCGGCACCGGGAAGACCGTCCTGCTGCGCCGGCTGGTCGAGGAGTGCGCGCTGCGGGGCGTGTCCTCGGTCGTGCTCGACCCGACGGGCGAGCTGGCGCGGCTGGGCGACGCCTGGCCGTCGCCGCCCGCGCTGGGCTGGGGCCGCGGCGACGCGGACCTTGCCGGCGAGTACCACAGGACCGTCGACGTCCTCGTGTGGACGCCGGGCCGCGCCGACGGCCAGCCGTTGCGCCTGGCGCCCGGCGACGGCGCCGCGGCGACCAGCGCCGACGAGCTGCTGACGCCGGCGCCCGGGCGGCGGGCCCGGGTGTCGGTGGTCAGCCTCGTCGGGCTCGCGACGGACGAGCAGCGGCAGGCCTTCGTCGACGAGCTGCAGCGAGCGCTGCTCGACTGGGCCGGCAGCCGCCCGGCGGGTGGCCGCCGGCTCACCGGGCTGCTCGTGCTCGACGAGGCCCAGGCGTTCGCGTCCGCCGGGCCGGCGACGCCGTGCACGGACAGCACGCTCGCCCTCGTCGAGGCCGCCGGCACGGCCGGGCTGGGCCTCGTGTTCGCGACGCAGTACCCGACGGGCCTGCATCCGCGGGTCGCCGCGGCCGCGGCGACGCTGTTCCTCGGCCGGATGAACGCGCCGGCCCACATCGACGCGGCTCGCGCACTGGCGGCGGCCCACGGCGGCGAGGCGCCGGAGATCAGCCGACTCGGTGTCGGCGAGTTCTACGCCGCCAGCGACGACCTGCCCGTGCAGCGGGTGAGCACCCCGCTGTGTCTCACCCACCATCCTGGCTGGCCGCTCCCGCCCGCCGAGGTCCTGGCCCGCGCCCGCCGGCCCTAATGACCCGAGGCGGCGCCCCCCGGCTGACCGACGCGACGTCTTCGTCGCCCGGCAGTCTGGCCATTTAAGCTACGCGCAGATAATCTATGCACAGATCAATTACTACCGATAGGGGCGCTCGATGTGGAGCTATGAGCACAGCGTGGTGACGACGGCGCCGGCCGCCATGGTGTGGCGCCTGTGGGTGGACGTGCCGAGCTGGCGGACCTGGAACGCCGACATCGAGGAGATCCAGATCAGCGGGCCGTTCGCGGTCGGCAGCGAGATCGTGATGAACCCGCACGGCGACAACCCGGTGCGCCTGCGGCTGGCCGAGGTCGTCGAGCCGGAGCGGTTCGTCGACGAGGCCGACCTCGGGGACGTCCTGGTTCGCACCACCCACCGCGTCGACCCGGTCGACGGCGAGCGCAACCAGGTCACGTACCGGATGGAGATCAGCGGCCCGGCCGCCGACGAGGTCGGGCCCCAGGTCGGCCCGATGATCACGGCGGACTTCCCGGAGACGATGACCGCGCTGGTCCGGCTCGCCGAGGCCAGCGTACGGACAGGAGTACAGGCAGGAGCGGAGGTGACGGCGTCGTAGCCGCGAACCGCGCGACAATGGCCGCACCGATGGCCGAGTCTCGCCGCCGTCGGCATGGCGGCCAGTAGGAACGGATGGAAGGTCAGCGGACGAGCGTGGCGCTGCATCCCAGTGAGAGTCCCGGGTTCCTGCTGTGGCATGCCACGCTGCGCTGGCAGCGTGCCGTCGCCGCGGCCCTGGGCCCGCTCGACCTGACCCACGTCCAGTTCGTGCTGCTCGCGTCCGTGTGGTGGCTGAACTCGCAGGGCGAGCGGCCCAACCAGCTGGCGGTCGCCGAGTACGCCGGAACGGACGTGAAGATGACGTCGCAGGTGCTGCGCACGCTGGAACGCAACGGCCTGGTCGACCGCGAGACCGACCCCCGGGACACCCGCGCGAAACTGATGCGGATCACCGAACGGGGGGGCGAGCTGGCGCCACGCGCGGTCGCCGTCGTCGAGCAGGTCGACGCCGAGTTCTTCCGCCCGGTTCCCGACGACGAGGCCATCCACCTGCTGCGGCGGCTGACCGGCCAGACCGGTGGATCCGGTCACTGACGCCCGTTGGGGCTGGGAGATCACAGATCGCCCAGCCCCAACCCCAGCCCCGGCCCCGCTCGGCCCGACGCCTGACCAGGCCGGTCAGGTGGTCGATCTCCCAGACGATCGTTTCGGTGCGTCAGCTCTGGATGAACTCGCAGCTCACGGCGGTCTCGACGTTCTTGCAGGTGTCCGAGCCGCCGCCGGCGTCGATGAAGTCGGTACCCGCGCCGCCGTTGAGCGCGTCCGAGCCGCTGCCGGACGTGATCGAGTCGTTGCCCGGGCCGCCCATCACGGACAGCGGCTGGTTCGGCAGCCCACCGTTGCCGGTCACCGTGTCGGCCCCGTCGCCGAGGCAGATCGCCACGCCGGTGAGGCCGGGCCCGACCCGGACGACGTCGACCCCTTCCAGGGCGTCGACGACGGTGTTACTGGTCGTCACGGTCAGGGTGTCGTTCCCGCTGGTCCCCGTCAGCGTCACCGTACGTGCTGCTCCGGTGAACTGGTCCACGCAGGTGCCGGCGGCCAGCGCCGGCGCGGCGAGGCCACCGACGGCGCCGGTGGTGGCGAGGACGGCCGCCGCGGCCCCGAGGGCGAACCGGCGGGAGGTCGGACGCAGGATGTTCACGGTCTTCTCCTTCCGACACCGGCTACGGATGTGTTATCCGGTGTCTACGGAGAGTTCGCATGCCAGGCAGAGCCGGACCGAAAGTGTCCGCCTGGCGACAATCTGCGTTCAGGCGCGGGTCGCGGTCACACGTGCGTCCCGGCCAGCGCCGCCAATCGTCCCAGCAGCTCACCCAGCGCGGTCCGGACCTGCCCGTCGCCGACCAGCCCATCGGGCCCCACGGCCTCGCGCCCGACGGAGATCCGGACCGGTCCGCCGGTCACGACGACGGCGCCGACATAGCCCAGCACGGTCGCCAGCGCCGCGTCCGCTCCGCCGCCGCGACCCTCGGCAGCCACGTTGACCCAGGCGACCGGCTTGCCGTAGAGCTCGCCGCTCCCGACCGTCCAGTCGAGCAGGTTCTTCAGGCTGCCCGGCAGCGATCCCGCGTACTCCGGGGTGCAGAACAGCACGGCGTCCGCCGCGCCCACCCGGCGCCGGAGCTCGGCCACGGCCGGATGCACCGGCTCGTGGTCGCCGGGCACGAACGCCGGCAGCTCGACCAGGCCGTCGTAGAGCTCGGCGACGACCCCGTTGGGCGCGACGGCCCGCGCGGTGCGCAGCGCAGCCGTGTTCGTCGAACCCTCGCGCGTGCTACCGGACACGAGCAGGACTCTCGCCTCGACACCCACCGCCATGCTCCTTCGTTCCAGGGAGCGCCACTGCTCCCGCAAGGTCAACCCGATCACGGCGCTCGTTACTCCGGCCTCTCCGTACCAGATGGCGCCGTAGCCCAGCTCCTCGATCTCGGCGGCGGCCTCGCGCACACGCCCGGCCGGCTGGCCGTCGAAGGCGAACGTCCAGACGCCGACGCGGCCTCCGTCGACTGCCACGGCGTCATCCGGAGTGCCGCGGCCGACCTGCTGGCCCACGCCCAGCGGGCGGGAACCGCCCGCCCGGACCTGAGCCCGGACGACCTGGTCCAGCTCGTCGTCGGCATCGCGCTGGTGCACGGTCGGGGTCTCGATCTGGTCCGCCGCGGCGCACGCGAGCTGGCCGTAGCCGAGCACTCCGTCGAACAGGCGGCGGTCGAACGGCGGTTCGGCGAGGACGTAGCCGGTCACGCCGGCGGGGGCGTCGGGCCGCAGCCCCGCCGGTGGAGTGAGCACCAGCCAGTCGAGGGCGGGCGCCAGGCGGCGCAGCGCCGGCAGCTCGCGGGCGTGCGCACGCGCGAACGGCAACAGGAACGGCGGGAAGACGGCGGGGTCATCCATGACCGTCCGCCCGTCGGCCATGGTCAGAGTGGCGAACAGGCCGATCGTGATCAGCCGGGTGGCCGGTGACGTGCGCACCGCACCGGCGACCCCGGCGACGACGTGCTCGTAGAACGCCTCGTCGAAGCCGTCGAACGTGGGCGGCGGCGCGCCATGACCCTGCGCCGGGGCGGCAGGGCGAACCCGCGGCGAGACAGGCGGACGTGAGCCAGATCCAACGCCTCCCCACCGGGAGCGAAACTCGCTCCACGGACCGCCACGTGTTCGCCCTGTCGAGTCCACGGCGGTCGACGAGAGGTTCCGGAGTCGGCTACGGTCCGATCACCGGGGAGGGGACCCCAAGCGCCGGCTGTCCGCGGCGCGCTGGCCAGGAGGCTCTCGTCGGTGTCCCCTTCTTCTGTCGCCGCCGGACCGTTGCGGCGCGCGCTACTCGGCGTGGTGACGGTTGCCGTCACCGCTGCGGTCATCACCGGCTGCCAGCCGTCGTTCGGCGGCAGTCCGGACCGGCCGGCCCAGACCAGCACCGCATCCCCGGCGCTATCCCCCGCGCTGTTGTCATCGGTACCGGTACCGATGACGACGACGACAGCCCAGGCTGGGCCCTCGGCCAGCGGTAGCCCGGCAACGGCAACGGCCTCGCCCGCACGCCCGGCCAGCCCGGCGGCGACGCCGAACCAGCCGACGACGCCCCCGACATCGACGCGGCCCACGACCACGTCCGCCTCCGGTCCGGCGCCGGTGGGCGCCGGACGTATTCGGCCCGGCGTCGTCTACGCCGGCCTGGGGACGTACTACGGTGCGGACGGCCGCGGCAACTGCGAGTTCGACCGCCTGTCCGACCCGGCCATGCCGGTGGTCGCGATGAACCGCCTGGACTACGAGAACGCCCGTGCCTGCGGCGCCTACATCGAGGTGACCGGGCCGGGCGGGAGCACGGTCGTGAAGGTCACCGACCAGTGCCCGGAGTGCGAGGCCGGCCGGCTCGACCTGAGCCGGGAAGTGTTCGAGCGGATCTCGGGCGGCCTGCCGGGACTGCCCACAGTCACCTGGCGGCTGGTCAGCCCTGCGAGCATCGGCTCCATCCAGTACCAGGTCAGGGACGGGGCGTCGCAGTACTGGCTGGCCATCCAGGTCCGCGAGCATCGCAACCCGATCGCCTCGCTGGAAGTGCGGGTGAACGGGTCGTGGGTCGCGCTGGGACGCGAGGAGTGGAACTACTTCGTGGCGCCGCACGGGCTTGGTCCCGGGCCGTTCACTGTCCGGATCACCGACGTGTACGGCCAGCAGCTCGTCCACACGGTGAACCTGGCGCCCGCGACCATCCAGACCACCAACAGCCAGTTCGCCCAGCACTGAGGACGGTCACCGCACGGCGGAATCCGTGGCCTCGTAGCGGACCGCGCGCAGCGGCCGCAACCGCGGCCCGGCGGGGCGGCGGCGTTGGACGGGCAGCTCCACCAGGTAGTACGACGCGGCGGCCAGGGCCACGGAGATGACGCCCACCACCAGAACCGCCGGCCACCGGCCGAAGGCGCGGGTCAGGTCCTTGCCCCAGTGCGCGACCACGGGGAAGTGCCAGAGGTAGAAGCCGTAGGAGATCCGGCCGAGCCAGGCGAGCGGCGGGGCGGCGAGGGCGCGGAACAGCCAGCTCGTCCTCGTCCCCTGCTCCACGGCGAGGACGACGGCGCCAGCGAGCAGCGCGACGACGGTGTAGCCGCCGTAGGACAACGAGGTCGGCCCGGGGCCCCAGGCGCTCGGCGCGGTCAGCGTCGCCACCGCGAGCAGACCAAGCGCGGCCGTGCCCACCAGGGGCAGGAGCGGCGTCGCGCGGTCGAGGCGACGCTGCCAGGCAGACGCCGGCGCGACCTCACCGTGCGCCCCGTCCCCGGGTCGGGCGGCCCGCAGCCCGGCGGCCAGCGCGCAGCCGACCAGCAGCGCGTCCGCGCGGGTGTCCAGAGCGAAATAGGTCCGCGTCCCCGGCGCTCCGGACGCGACCAGCAGGTAGCGCCACAGCGCCACGGCGCCGACCCCGCAGACCAGGACGGCGGGCAGCCGGCGGGCCAGCCACCGCCGGCGGCACAGGAGGATCAGCAGCAGCGGCCAGAGCAGGTAGAACTGCTCCTCCAGCGACAGCGACCAGGTGTGCCCCAGCCAGCCAGCCCCCGTGCTCTGGCTCACCACCTGGGCGTAGTTGTTCACGTACAGCATCGACGAGGCCAGGCTGTCGAGGAACTCGTCCCGCTCACCGGCCGTGCCGATCCCGAGCACCACGACCCACGTGAAGCCGACGAGGGCCAGCAGCCAGACGGCGGGCATCAGACGGTAGGCCCGCCGGGTGTAGAACCGGGTGAGTGACACGCCGCCGGTCCGGTCCCGTTCGGCCAGCAGCTGTCCGGTGATCAGGAATCCGCTGAGCACGAAGAACACGTCGACGCCCAGGTAGCCGCCGGGCAGCGCGTCCAGGTGGAACACGAGCACGCACAGCACCGCGAGCGCCCGGACGCCGTCCAGCGCCGGGTTGTAGCCTCCCTGCCGTGCCGGGCCCGATCCGCGGGTTCCGGTCGTCGTGGCGGCTCGCTCCGCGGGCCGTTCGGCGACGCGTCCCGCGACCGGTCCGCCGGGCCGTTCACGGGTGGCCGTCGCACCGGCCGAAGCGGACAGCCGGGTGGCCGGGCGCTGCCGGCCGGGCAGCCGCGGGGGCGACGGGTCCACGAGCAGCGTGGCCGTCCGGCGCTCCCCGGCCGCCGGCCGGCCGCGTGCCGTCGCTTCGACGCCACCGTGCCCTGATCTCGCGCCGGGCCCGTACTCAGCCATCCGCACTCCCCTCGGAAACTGTCGGCCTGCCCTCCTCCTGGCGGTTTGCACCCTTCTATCCGGCCAACCTGGGGGTTCGCTGTCAGCCAGACCTGGCGACCATGCGCAGTGAATCTCACCGTGAGCAATCGACAAGCTACCCATCGAACCCATCGGCGCCCACTCGACAGGGCAGCCCGACGGGCGGAGCCAACGCCATCCCACCTGCGCCGGGTGACCCGGCCGGCCGATGTCGCCAGCCTTCGGTCCTGACGGCCGGCACGCGCCAGGCCGCCGACACCGTCGAGCGCACCATCGAAAGCACCGGCCTACGCCGCCCTCGGCCGACCGAGGAGGCGCCCGACTCCAGGAGGAATTCCGTGCCCCGAAGCCGCCGGCCGCTGATCGTGACCGTGCCCACCGAGGAGCTGCACGAGGCCCTGGCCACCACCCCCGAGGCCGACGTGCTGGTCTGGGACCTGGCCGGTGCGCCTCCCCGGCCGGACATCGACCTCGTCGTGGCGCCCTACATGGCCGACCCAGCCGCGCTTGCGGCGCTCGACGGCCTGCGCCCGCTCCTGGTACAGAGCCAGTCCATCGGCTACGAGGGGGTCAGCGCCGTGCTACCGCCCGGATTCACCTTCAGCAACGCCGCGGGAGTCCACGAGGCGTCGACGGCGGAGCTGGCCGTCGGGCTGATGATCGCGAGCCAGCGGCGGCTGCCCGCCCTGGTACATGCCCAGGCGGACCACCGGTGGGCGCACGCGGGGTCGCGGTCGCTGGCGGACTCCCGGGTGATCGTCATCGGGCAGGGCGGCGTCGGGCGGGCGATCGTCAGCCGCCTGGTGCCCTTCGAGGTCGACGTCGTCCGCGTGGCGACGACGCGGCGCGCGGACGCGGACGGCGTCGTCCGGGCGGTCGACGAGCTGTCGGGGCTGCTGCCCGACGCGGACGTCGTCACGCTCGCCGTTCCGCTCAGCGCGGGCACGGCCGGCCTGGTGAACCGGGAGTTTCTGGCCGCGATGAAGCCGGGCGCGCTGTTGGTGAACGTCGCGCGCGGCCGGGTGGTCGTCACCGAGGACCTCGTCGAGGCGGTCCGAGCCGGCCGCGTCCGCGCCGCGCTCGACGTCGTCGACCCGGAGCCGCTGCCGCCGGAGCATCCCCTGTGGAGCCTGGACGACGTCCTGCTCACGCCCCACGTCGGCGGCCACAGCACCGCGATGCGCCCACGCGTCGTCGCCCTGATCCGCCGTCAGATCGAGGCCCTCGGGGCGGGCCGGCCCCCGCACAACGTCGTCATTCCGGCCCGGACCTAGTTCGCGCCGATCGGTCAGTCCCGGACGACATCCTCGACAGCGGAGGCCGTAGCCGCACGGCGAAGCCATCGGTCCAGCTGGCTGGTGTCGACGCAGGCCAGAATCCGCTCACGCACCGGCCGAACGGCGACATACCGCACCGCTAGATCAGAGAGAGACGGAGGGAAGCTCCGGGCTTGACCTCGGTCGGGCGACGGCATTGGTTGGAGCCGTGGTCGAGATGAATGTGGCGCAACGGATGTGGCGGCTGTTCGAACCCGTGCACGCGGTCACCTATTTCGCGCCGGCGAGCCTCGCGGCGTGGGAAGGTGCCGGGCTGCGGGGATACTGGCGCGGATACTTCGCCGGACGGGCCGCGCCGCTCGGGCCGGTCGAGGCGGGTCCGGTCGTCGGGGCCTTCTTCGGGTTCGCGCCCGCGATGGTGGCCAGGGCGCTGCCGGACGTCTGGACCCGGATCTCCCCCGAGAAGGCGCTCGCGGTCCGGCTCGACGGCGCCCGGGCGGCGCTCGGCCCCCTCGTCGGCGGCCTCGGCGCGGACGGGCTCGCCGAGCTGGCCGCGCTGCTGCGGTCGGCAGCCGAGCGCGTTCCGGTCTCCGGGCGGGTGCTCGGCGCGGCGAACGCCGCCCTGCCCTGGCCCGACGACCCGCTCGGTGTCCTGTGGCAGGCCACCACCGTCCTGCGGGAGCACCGCGGCGACGGGCATGTCGCCGCCCTGGTCACCGCCGGCCTCGACGGCCCGGAGAGCCTCGCCTGGCGGGTCAGCCGAGGCGGCACCGACCGCGCCTTCTACCAGCAGATCCGCGGCTGGACCGACGCCGAGTGGGACGCCGCCGCCGACCGCCTGCGGACCCGCGGCTGGCTGGACGCCGCCGGCCAGCCGACCGCGGCGGCGCTGGCCGCCGCCCGCGACCTGGAGGCGACGACGGACCGGCTCGCGAGCCCGCCGTGGGACACCCTCGGCCCGGCCGCCGTCGACCGCGCCGACGTGCTGCTGGCCCCGGTGGCCGAAGCCGCCGCCGGGCTGCTGATGTGGCCGAACCCCGTCGGCATCCCGGACCCGCGCGAGTCGCGTACGGGCTGACGCGCCAGCGCGCCGCCCCGTCCTCTCGGCGGCTTGCCGCCCAATCGTGGCCACGGGTCCCCGGGGCGGTCCACGGAGCGGAAGTCTCGCGCAGGCGCCGCCTCTGGCCGCGCGGACGGCAGGAGAGTCGCGGCTGCGGGGAAAACGCGCTGGTCAGTCGACGAGGGCCACGGCGCGGACCGGGAAGGTGCCCATCCCACGGACCGGTGCCGGCAGCACCGTCAGCCGGACCTGTCCGTGCCCCGTGTCGGGAAGCGCGTCGAGCGCGGTGAGATGCTCGACGATCGGGATCCCGGCGCCGAGCAGGTGATGGTGGGCGGGGCGGCTGCCGTCGGTCGCGTCGTCGATGTTGAGCGAGTCGATCCCGACCAGCAGGACCCCGGCCGTGACCAGCCGGTCGACGCAGTCCGCGGTGAGGAACGGCGCCGGGCCGAAGTACCGCTCGCTCCCCCAGTGCTCGGCGTGGCCCGTGTGCACCAGGACCGCGCGGCCGGTGAGCGCGTCGGCGGGCGGGAGGAGCGCCGGGCCGATCGCCCGCTGGCCGGTGGCGCGCACGACCACCGCCGGCACGTCGACCAGCCGTTCCAGCGCGAGCCCGGCGACGTCCACTCCGTCGGCGTGGTAGTGGAACGGGGCGTCGATGTAGGTGCCGGTGTTCGCGACCATGTCGAGAGCCGCGATGTGGAAGGACCGGCCGGGTCCCAGCCGCGCCGCCGAGTCCTGCCGGCTGGTGTGCGTGCTCAGCTTGGGGGCCGGCAGGCCGGGATATGTGATCATGCCTTCGACGATTGGATGCGACAGATCCACCAGGCGCCGCCCAGCCGACATCGATGTCCCTCGCACTCCGTCAGACCGCCCACCGACTCCGTCGAACACGGTCACGGACGCGGTGTCCCGCTTCGCGAACATCCCCTGCAGGGCGGGAAGCCGCTGATCACTTGCGGTGCTTGCCCGCCGTCTTGGCCGGCCTGCCCATGTTCACGGCCAGCAGGTCCTCCGCGTGGGCCTCCGGGAGGAACATCGACGCGAGCGTCGACGCGGCCGCCAGCACCGTGATGACGATCGCGACGTTGTGCAGGGCGACCACCTCGCCGACGTCCGCGGCGCGCCGGGTGAACAGGGTCGCGACGACGCCGATCCCGAACGAGCCGAGCACCCGCTGGACGACGTTGAAGGCGGTGTTCGCGTCGGCCTGCTGCTCGGGCCGCAACGGCTCGGTCGCGACCAGGACCAGCGGGGTGATGACCAGCCCGACCGCGGCAGCACGCAGGGTGAGGATCAGCCCGGTCAGCCACAGCGGCGTCTCCACGCCGATAGCGAACAGCCCGGAGCTGGAGGCGAACAGGAGACCGAACCCGGCCATGACCGTGGGACGCACGCCGAACCGCGCGGCGGCACCCGCCCCCACCAGCGTGCCGACACCGGTCACGATCCCCTGGGGCAGCAGCGCCACACCGGTCGCGAAGGCCGAGTGGCCCTGGCCCGACTCCAGGAAGATCGGAACGACGAACACGATCGACCAGGCGGCGACCGACGCCGCCCCGCACAGCGTGAACGCCAGCGCCACGGACCACTGCCGCAGGATCGACAGGTCGAGCGCCGGCTCAGGGATCCGGCCGGACCGATACCCGTAGACGGCGAGCACCGCGATGCCGATGACGATCGGCCCCCAGGTGGCGGGCGGCGTCAGCGCGCCGCGGGTGACCCGGTCCACGCCGTAGAAGATGACGACCAGCCCGAGCGCGAGCAGGCCGAGGCCGGCGAGGTCGGGCCGGGCCGACGGCTCGGCCGGGGGCGCGAGGTTCGCGGGCAGGCGCCGCCGCGCCGCGGCGACGGCCAGCAGCCCGATCGGCACGTTGATCAGGAAGATGGCGCGCCAGCCCTCGCCGCCATGGATCGCGCCGAGCAGCATGCCGCCGAGGCTCGGGCCGAGGGCCGGGCCGAGGAAGAGCAGGACGCCGGCGGCCGGCGACATCCGCCGCGACCCGCCAGACCCGCCGAGCAACATGGACATCGCCAGTGGCACGAGCGGGGCGCCGGCGAGGCCTTGCAGCACCCGTGCCGCGATGAGCACACCAATGCCGGGCGCCGCCCCGCACAGCGCGGACGCGGCGGTGAAGGCGGCGAGGAACCCGGTGTAGGTGGGAATGGTGCCGAAGCGCCGGGACAGGTAAGAGGTGAGCGCAAGCCCGGTGCCGAGCGCCAACAGGTAGCCGCTGACGATCCACTGCACCGTCGGCAGCGGCGCGTTCATCTGCCGGGCGATCGGTTCCACAGCGACGTTGACGACGCTGGAGTCGAGCATCGTCAACAGCGGACCGGCAAGTAGCGCGTACTGAGCGCCAGCGCGGAACCTAGCTGTCGGAGGTGCCTCGGCGGCCGCGGCCGGCATGGCCTCGGTGGCCACGTTCACCCGTCCTCCCTGCGCTGCGACGCCATTTATCACCGGCGTACTTGTCAACCGTCTACTCATCCTGGCATGCGCCGCTTGCGCGCCTCGTGCCGGGACACGCCCGTGCATACGACGGGGATACTTATGCCGGGAGAGTCATGGCCGGCCCGTTCGTCGCCAATTTGCCAGGCGGCCGGGGCGGGCAGAGAGAAATCCCAGCCCCCCTGCCCGGCATCAGTGCGGCGCGGAACCCGCGGCCAGCGTGGCCACGGCCTGGTCCGGCGCCGGCACGATCCCTGCCGTTCGCTCCAGGTCATCGACCTCGGCCAGCCACCGGTCGGCCAGCTCGGCGGCGCCCGGCGCGGGCAGGGTGAAACCGGCGGTCGCCGTCCGGCCGAACACGCCGAGGGTGACGAGCACCTGCCGGCGCCCCTCCCGCGCGGCCGGTACCGGCATCGCCGCGGTGACCGGGGCCCCGGCCACGGTCAGCGGCCCCGCGATCGATCCCACGTTCGTCGAGTTCACCGCGGCCCTGCGCACCTCCTGGCCACCGCCGATGGTCCGGCGCCCGAAGCGGGCGGGCACCCGGTCGGACCAGAAACGGTCGGCGAGGCTCACGTTCGAGCCCCCCTTGTAGGGGCCGGTCTGCCGGCACACCAGCTCGAACCGCTCGGCCGCGGACATGCGCTCCAGCGGCAGAGCCACCCGGGTCGCCACGAAGGCGTTGCCGAGCACGGCGCACTCGCCGGGACGCCGGGCGCTGATCGAGACCACGCCCTGCACCGGCGAAGAGCCCACCGGCGAGGTCCAGGCCGCGAGCGCCCCGCCCAGGGCGACCAGGTAGACGTCATTGACGGATGCCCCGTTGGCCTGGCCGACCGCGCGCAGTCGGTCGACCCCGACCGATGCCCAGCCCACGCTGCGGCAACCGTCGTCCGGCCCGGTGAGCGCCGCGAGCTCGGCGGACGGCCCGGCCCAGCTGGTGGCCTGGCGCCGCGCGGCCGCCGCAAGCGCGCCGGGCGTGAGCGTCCCGGTCCGTACCCAGCCCGGGCCGGCCTCGGCCGCCGTCCGCTCACCGAAGAGCAGCGTCAACACCCGGTTCTGCGAGAGGCCGTCGAGCCAGACATGGCTGGCCCGGAACATCACCTGGACCTCGCCGGTGTCGGGGCTGGTGAGCAGGTCGACCTGCCACGCCGGCGCGTCCAGCGGCACCACGGTGCCCGACAGCCGCCCGGCCGCCGCCCGCAGGTCGTCCTCGGTGGCCCCCGCCGGCAGTTGGTGCTCCCGCACGTGCCTGGTGACGTCGATCGTCCCGCCGGGCTCCCAGCGGGGCGCGCGGCCGCGGCGGGCCACCAGTCGCTCCGTCAGCGCGGGGTACGCCTGGACACGCTCGAGAACGGCCGTCCGCAGCTGGTCGAGGTCCGGAGATCCCGACAGCCGCAGCAGGCAGCCGGCCACGCTGACCGGCCGGGTCGGAAAGGCTCGCTGGAAGTCGAGCATGTACCGGTCCATCCGGCTGAGCGGCCGGCCTCCCGGGCGCAGGCCACCAGGGAACTCCGAGCGCATCCCGACCCCCGTCTCGCGACGCAGGCCCTAAGCCGGCGCCAAGCCCGCCCCGCGCGGGACGCGTCTCCCAGCCACGGCCGGTAACCACGCGCGACCGTAACGCCCCATACAGGCTGTACGGCGACAAGCCGGCAGCCTACTGACGCACCCGCCATCACCCGCGCGCGGGTAAACAAGCCGACATGTGATCACGATCGGGACCACCAGCCTGTCCGTCGAGCAGATCGCGACGCGGGTCGGCTACCGCAGCGCGGCCGTCCTGCGCGAGCAGTTCGCCCTCCGCCGCGGGGTGTCCCCCAGCGACTACCGCCGTACCTTCCGCCATTCCTGACCGTCACGTTGCCCATCTGTTGCCGGCCTGTTGCCGACAGGCAACAGGCTCGGTCGCCATGACTGGCAGCGGCCTTGCCGTTGATGTACCAACAGTCTCGGAGCTCTCGAACCCATCGGTTCGGCGCCGTCCGACGCGGTCCGGAACCGATCAAGCCAAGGGAGGCACCCATGAGCGACCAGCAGGTACGGATGATCGTTCTATCGACGGACGATCTCGAAGAATCGATCAAGTTCTACACCGAGACCCTTGGCTTCCCGCTGAAGTTCCGCGACGGCGCCCACTTCGCGGCGCTCGACGGCGGTTCCGTGACCCTCGCCCTGGCGACGGCAGTCGATCATCCCATCCACGGCCAGGTCGTCGTGGGCATCAAGACCGAGGACGTCGACGGGGCGGCGAAGGCGATCGAGGAGAACGGCGGCGCCATCGTGAAGGGCCCCTACGACGACGCGCACGAGCGCCGCGCCGTGGTGTACGACAACAAGGGCAACGGCCTGGTCTTCTACAAGCCACTTCCGCGCTGACGCGGACCCGTCCGCGCATTTGTCTCCGGCCGCGGTTCAACCGCGGCCGGAGTTTTCTGCCGCGGCCGGAATGTTCTGTGGTCTTTTCGGTATTCTGTCGCAGCCTTCTGTCACCGCGCCCGCCGCCGATGCGGCCTCGTTACTGTTGAGGCGCGAACCGGCTGCCGTCGCGGCGGATACGCATGGCGCGCTCGCCGCCGAAGTGAGCGGGGACGACCAGGGCGTTCGCGTCCGCGGCCCGGCCGAGGAGCCGCTGCCGGGTCCTCGCGGCCTGCCGCGGGTCGTGGCAGAAGCAGCTGGACACCTGCGGCTCCCAGAACTGGACGGGGCTGTGCAGGAGATCACCGACGAGCATCGCCTGTTCGCCGCCCGAATCCACGGTGACGACCCCGGTTCCGGGGGTGTGCCCGGGCGCGATGTCGAGGCGCAGGTGCTCGTCGATCGTGTGTTCGTCGTCCCAGATCTCGGCCTGGCCGGCCCGCAGGATCGGTTCGATCGACTCGGCGAACACGGAGGCCGAGCGCCCAGGCTGCTCGACCAGCGTGTCCGGGTCGAAGAACTCAAGGTCAGCAACATCGGTGATCCGGACGTGCCGGGAACCGAGCGGGCGGCGGCGGAGTACGTCGCCGAGAAACTGACCGAGGTCGGCTACGAGCCGATCTTCCTGGAGTCCGGCGGTCGGGGCCGGGGCAACGTGATCGTCCGCCTGTCACATGTGTCCGCCGAGCGCGGGCGTGCCGGTACACGTTCGTCAGTGCCTCCGAGACCGTGCAGTAGACGGCGAGCTCGACCTCCGGCGCCAACCGGAGGTTCACGACGTCGGTCTCGACGACGATGGGCAGCGTGCCCACGGCGCGCCGCGCGCACAGCACCGTCCGCGATCCCGGCGGGATCAGACGTCCGTGCTGGCCAGACCGGCCGGGGAGGTCACTCGGGCGAGGAGAGCAGTGGCAGCAGCTGGCGCCCCTGGCGTTCGATCTCCGGCAGGTACGGCGTGTCCGACAGGATGAAGTGCGTCACGCCCAGCTCGCAGTATCTGCGCAGCGCCTTCGCAACCTCGACGGCCGAGCCCACCAGCCAGGTCGTGTCGGCGCCCGCGCCGCCCACCTTGCCTGGGGCGGTGTAGAGGTTGTCGTCCAGCACCTCGCCACGGGCCCGAAGGCCATGCAGCCGCTGCTGGCCGACGGAGGCGGCGTGGCCGTCGCGGCCGGGCCGGTCCCGGCGGGCCGCCAGTTCGGCGACCTTCGCCTCGGCGTCGGCCCAGGCCTGCTCGGTGGTGTCCCGGACGAACGTCGTGACACGCAGGCCGAATTCCAGCGGAGGGAGCCCGCGCCCCAGCTTCTCGCTCAGCGCCCGCAGGCGCGCGATGCGCTCCTCGACGTCGTCCAGCGGCTCACCCCAGAACAGCTGGACATCGGCCTCGGCGGCCGACACCCGCTCCGCCGCCGCGGAGGCCCCGCCGAAGTACAGCTTCGGGTGCGGGCGGCCCGGGCGCGCCTGGGCCCTGGGACTCACCGTCGAGCCGGCCACACGGAAGTACTCGCCGTCGTGGGTGACGTCCTCCTCCGTCCAGAGCCTGCGGACCAGCCGGATGAACTCCTCGGTGCGGGCATAGCGCCCGGCCTGGTCCGCCTCGCGGTCGCCGTATGCCGCGAAGCTGTCCTGGCCCGACACGACGTTCACCCGCACCCGCCCGCCCGAGAGGTGGTCGAGGGTGGCGGCGGCAGAGGCGAAGTGCGCCGGCGTCCAGTAGCCGGGACGGACCGCGACGAGCGGCTCGAAGCTGGTCGTCCTCGCCGCCAGTGCCGTCGCGACCGTCATCGTGTCCGGGCGGCCCCAGCCGGTGCCGAGCAGGGCTCCCCGCCACCCGTGCCTCTCGACCGCGAGAGCCTGAGCGGTCAGCGTTTCGAGGCTGTTGTGGCCCGCTACCGCGTCATCACCACGATGCCCCGGCCGCGCCTCGTTGGGGATGTACCAGAAGAACTCGAGTCCGCTCACCGCGTTGCCTCGACAGCGGTTGCCTCGACAGCGCCAGCCATGTCCACCAACTTAGTGGTAATTCGAGCGAGCTGCTTCACGGCCGGCCGGCGAACTTGACTACGCGACGCTTCCGGTTGATCCAGCGACCTTTCCCGGGCCGGTGCCGATGGGCTAAGGCGCACGCGACAATTAGGTGACGCGCGGAAGTGTCGGACCCACGGGCTACCGTCCTTCGGAACAGTTCCGAAGGGAATCGGCTGGCTCGCCGGCCGATTCACCGACTGTCTGTCCCTGGATTACGAGGTCATTGCCGCCGGCGCCAGCGGCGATCTCGCCTACCTCGTCGCCATCGAGCGGATCAGCGCCGTGGCACGTGGCGAGCCGACGTCGTACGCACTGCGCGCGACGACGGTCTTTCGCAGGGAGGACGGGACGTGGCGGGCCGTGCACCGCCACGGCGACCGCTACGAGCCCGGCCAGCCATGACGCTCACCAGCCATGACGCTCAGTAGATCCCAGGGATGATCCGCCAGCGCACGTGGGCACGGTACTCGTCCCAGAGCGCGCCGTACTTGGCGGCACAGCGGCGGTCGTCATCGATCTGGCGCGGCACGAGCAGGCCGACGTAGTAGAGCGGGTACAGCCAGGGCACGGGGTCGCCGGGCGCGCCGAGAGCGAGCGTGATGCCGACGGCCATGAGGATCTCGCCGAGGTAGTTGATGTGGCGGGCGGCGCCCCAGAAGCCGCCGCAGAGCAGCGTGCGCTCCCCGTCGCCGATCGCGTGCGGCTTGAGCAGGCCGAAGGCGCGCGCAGTGGGATCGCGCTTGAAGAGGAACTTCTGCATGTTCGCCCCACGCGCGAGGGTCCAGCCGGCGGCGAAGGCGACGCCGGCGAGGATCAGCAGCCAGACGGGCGCGTGCGGGTCCGGCTCGCCGGCCCGCGCCCAGAGGCCCACGCAGTAGAAGTACGGGTAGAAGACCAGGCAGCCCCAGCCAAGCTTGAAGCCCACGCGCTCGGCGACGAGGTCGTAGGTGTAGAGGTGGACATGTTCGAAGGTGAGGTAGTCCACGACGAAGTAGGTCAGCAGCCCGGCCGAGAGCGCGACGGCGGCGCTGAGGTGGCCGATCGCGAGGTACTGGTGGGCGGCGAACGACAGGACGTTGAGCTCCAACAGCACCGCGCCCACCAGGTAGAGCCACATCTTCGCGTCGACCGTGCCGCCGCGCCAACGCGGGTTCTCGCGGCGGCCTAGATACAGGTCGGCGAGGAACGTCCTGCCGGTCGGCGGCGCGGGCAGGACGAGGGCGGTGGTGAACAGCAGGCCAAAGACGCACGCCCCGGCGAGCCCGGCCCAGCGGTGACGCCACAGCTCGTCGGCCGGCGCGGCGTCCAGGGCGACGAGCACCACGGCGATCCCGACGGCGGCCACGAGCACCAGAAGACCGTTGAGCCGGTAGCGCAGCGGTCGGTCGCGATCGTCGCGCACGTAGCCGTCGACCCACCGGGCGGGGAGGGCGACATGCAGGGCGAGGATGGCGCCGAAGATGATCCACGGCAGGAAGAAGCCGAGGATCATGGTGCGTCGAACCCCTTCACGGCGCGGCCCATGATGGCGGTGGCGGTGGCGCGCGGGAGCAGGCGGCGCAGGGCGAACGCGGCGAGCTTGTTCATGCCGCCCGGGGTCACGAGCGCCGTGCGGCCCAGGCCCGCGAGGGCGGCCTCGACGACCTGATCGGGATCGAGGGTGCCTGGCGCGTCACGCCCGACGGTCTCGGCGTAGCCGGGCGTGCGCACGGCACCGGCCACACAGCCGAGGACGTCGACGCCGACGGGCCGCAGCTCGGCATGCAGGCTCTCGGCCAGGGACGTGGTGAAGGCCTTGCTGGCGGCGTAGGCGGCAAGGCCCGGGCCGCCCTGGTTGCCGGCCAGCGAGGACATCAGGACGAGCGTCCCGCGGCCACGCTCGATCATCGCGGGGACGAACTGGTGGATGAGGGCCAGCGGGCCGCGAACGTTGACATCGACGAGGCGCTGGGCGTCCTGCGGCGGATGGTCCAGCAGGAGGCCCGTGAAGGAGAACGCCGCGTTGTAGACGACGGTGCCGATCTCGAGTCCGCTGCCGGCCGCGGCGAGGCGGTCCGCGAAACCCGGCTCGGCGAGGTCGGCGGCCAGGGCGCGCACCTCGACCTCGTGCTCGGCGGCCAGGCGCTGCACCGTCTGTTCCAGCGGCCCGGGACGGCGCGCGACCGCCAGGACATGCAGGCCGCGCTGGGCGAGGGCCTCGGCCCAGGCAGCACCAAGGCCCTCGGAGGCCCCGGCGACGACAGCCCACGGCCCCTGTGGCAGGTGAGTGTGGAGGGGCAGATGAGCACGGAGTGGCATGCGAGCGCGTAACGCGGCCATATGACCGCACTTTATCCAGAGCATCCCGCCTTGCCCCGGCTGTCCCGCGCACTCGGAGCCCGGCCAGCGTGGCGAGCACGCGCGAGCCTGCTGTTCCGGGTCGGGGGCGCCGCGGCCCTGGCGCAAAAGGCCGGTCTTCGCTACCAGGCGAAGTGCTCGGGGGCCGTCCGGTAGCCCGGGAAGATCTCGTCCAGCCGGGCGATCGCCTTCTCGTCCAGGTGGACGTCGAGCGCCCGGACGGCGTCGTCAAGGTGCTGCTGGATGCGCGGGCCGACGATCGGCGCGGTGACGGCCGGCTGATGCAGCAGCCAGGCGAGGGCGACGTCGCCGGGCTCGTGGCCGAGCTCGGTGGCGAAGTCCTCGAAGGCCTCGATCTGCGGGCGCTTGGCCTCCAAGGTCTTCGCGGCCCGGCCTTCCAGACGCCGCCTGCCCTCGCGCTCCTTGCGCAGCACGCCGCCGAGCAGCCCGCTCTGCAGCGGCGACCATGGGAGGAGGCCCACGCCGTAGTGCTGGGCGGCGGGCAGCACCTCCAGCTCGATCTCCCGGGTGAGGAGGTTGTAGATCGGCTGCTCGCTGACCAGGCCGAACGTCCCACGCTGGGCCGCGGCGGCCTGCGCCTGGGCGATGTGCCAGCCCGCGAAGTTGCTGCTGCCGACGTAGAGGATCTTGCCAGCCGCGACGGCGACGTCAATGGCCTGCCAGATCTCGTCCCACGGTGTGGCGCGGTCGACGTGGTGGAACTGGTAGAGGTCGATGTAGTCGGTCTGGAGGCGGGCGAGGCTCGCGTCCAGGGCGCGGCGGATGTTGAGCGCCGACAGCCTGCCCTCGTTGGGCCACTCCCCCATCGCGCCGTAGACCTTGGTGGCCAGCACGGTGCGCTCCCGGCGCCCGCCGCCCTGCGCGAACCAGCGACCGAGGATCGACTCGGTGTAGCCCACGCCCTCGCCCTGACCCGACACGCCGGCCGAGCGCAGGCCATAGACGTTGGCCGTGTCGAAGAAGTTGATGCCGTACTCGTGAGCCGAATCCATGATCTTGTGGGAGTCGGTCTCACCGGTCAGGGGGCCGAAGTTCATCGTGCCCAGGCACAGACGCGAGACGGACAGACCGGAACGGCCGAGGTGAGTGAACTGCATCCTGGACGAAGTCCTCTCCGATGAGGGATCAGGTGGGCCACCCGCAGGCGGCCAGCGCGCCAGTGCCCCAGTCTCCAACTTAGAGCGCGCTCCAGGTCAAGCCCGCCAGGGCAGTCCTGCGTCCCGAGGCGAGTCGGACCGCGCGCGCCGTACCGGCCATGGCGACCAGGTCGATGACCGCGTCGCCAGTCCTCAGCTCGGCTCCTCGGGACACTGTGCTGGAGAGCAGGCAGCCGATCAGGCGGGCCGCGTCCGCCGGCCAGACAGCATCTCACCTGCTCCGCTGCCGAAGGTCGACGACGCCGATGGCTGCGCTCACCTGGGCCGCCGCTCTGTCACCGGCGATCTGGTCGGCCTTCTCCAGCCCGGCCGGATCACCGTCGAACGGCATCGGAGATTCCTGATTGCGATACCGGGAAAATGCCCGTGGCTTTCCCCCCTGACACCGGACGGCCCGGGTGCCGCCCCCCGCTGAGCGGCACCCGGGAACGTGCCGCCGACGATGCTGTGTGAGCCACGTCGGCGCGGCGTCCTCTCCCCCAGCATCCCGTTTGGCAGCGAAGAGTGACAGGTAAAACTTCGCATCCTGCGGCGGATGCGCGCGCTACGGCGCCGAAGACTGGTGCCGGGTGGCGTGCACCCGCAGCGTCCGGGAGGTGAGCGGCCACGGCTGGTCCACCGGGGCGAGACGGGTCCAGTCGTACGGTGGATGACCGAGCTTCGGCCGGACACGGTCGTAGGCGTTGAGCGCGAGCCAGGTCGCGACGCAGCCGGCGATCGCGATCTTCGCCACGAGCCGCGGCATCGGCTCCGGCCCGAGCGGAGCAGCGAGACCGGCGAGGCCCGTGCAGCAGACCAGGCCGCCGGCCAGCGGGTACACGCCGAGCTGGTGCCACACCTTCGTCGGCGCCACCGCCTGGGCCGGCGTGTAATGCCCGGTGCGGACCTCCTCGGCCCACTGGATGAGCCCAAACACCACCCAGCCGGCCACGAGCACGGCCAGCCCCGGGCCGGTGACCAGAGAACGGACCGCGCTGGGCGGGCCGTGTGGGGCGAGCGCCACCCCGAGCGCCGCCGCACAGGCAAGCAGCGGATCGCCGTAGACCAGCGCCGTGTACTCGTCGGCGGCGCGCAGCCGACGACGTTCCAATACACCGGCCAGCAGCAGGTGCGCGCCCGGGGTGATCGCCAACGCGGTGAGCAGCGCCGCCGCCGGCCCGGGTCGGACGAAAGGCGCGATGGCCATCGGCCAGTGCTCGCTCACCCGCGGTCCCGTTCGCGTTCACGCAGCTGACGGGCCAGCTCCTCGTCTCGGAAGAAGGCCTGATGGGTCTGCGCGAACGCGTGCATCGGCGCCAGCCGGCTCTGCTTGGACTCCAGCACGTCGGTCAGGGCGTCCATCGGCACGTCGAGCAGGCGATGCTGGACCTCGACCATCGCGTCGAACCTGTCCCGCAGGAAGTTGTCGACCCGGCGCAGCGAGAAGTGCGCCTCGCGGGCCACCTCCGTGCGGCCGGCGAAGACACTCAGCGCCCGCCAGATCATCAGGTCGCCGACGGACGGCACCAGCCTGGTGAGCAGCGACGGCCCGGCGGCCGGCGGCCGGTACCGTTCCAGCTCCGGGGTCTCGACGGCCCGTCCGGCGGCGACGGCGTCCACCGCGGCGCGGATCTGCGCCCGGCTCATCGTCTTCGGGACCAGCGCCAGCGGGCGAAAGAACTGGAAGGCGGCGAGCACGAACAGTACTCGGTTGTCCTCCGGCTTGTTCCAGAAGACGACCGCCGGGATCTGGCGTTCGGCGAGGATCCGCAGTGCCGCGAGCCCGCTGTCGCGGACCCGCTTGCCATAGTTGATGTCGACGAAGGCCAGCTCGAAGCTCTCGGTGCACAGCAATGCGGCGAGATCGGCCGGGCTGCGCGCGCCGGCGACCTGGTACGGACCGTCCGTACTGCTCATCGAGCCGAGGCTGGTGGCGACTATCTCCTCCCACGCCAGCATGTCGTCCACGACGACTACCCGCATCCCTGTGTCCTCCTAGTCGCGCGTGCCGCCGCCGCGCCGGAACCGCTCACCCAGCCGGCCCTGCCGCAGCGGTCGCCAGGCCGATGCGGTCCTGTTCCTGCCAGCGGGCATGGGCCCGAGTGCCCCGTTCGCCCGTCACCGAGCGGTCGACCAACGTGATGGCTCCGCCGTGTCGGCGGACGCTGTCGTCGAGTGCCCACAGGCTGCTGCCCGGCCCGCCGGGGAGTCGCTGTGGCAATGTGCCGTCCACCGCCAGCGGCAGACCGGTGCTCGCCCCGATCCCCGGACCGTCGTCCACCACCTCGATGTGCACATGCCGGGACCCCACGTCGACGGCCTTCCAACAGGCGACCGACACCTCGCTGGCCCCGCTGCGCAGCGCGTTCGTCGCCAGGTCCGGCAGCACCCGCTGCGCAAGCTGGCAGTCGGTCGGTGACAGCACCACCGCCAGCGACCCTGCGTCGGCGATCATTCGGCGCTGGTCCGTGAACGGCACGATCGAGGTGAACGTCCGCCATAGCTCGTCGAAGGTCTGCGGTGCCTCCGGCGGCGGCGCGATCCCCGACAGGTCCCGCCGCACCGCCTCCACGTTGAGGATCGCGGCCCAGCTCAACCGGCGGATCTCGGCGAGCTCCGGCTGCCGGGTGTGGATGTGCTGATGCAGGATGATCAACGGGCTCTTCACCAGGCTGTGCATGTCCGTACCGGCGTTCTCGCAGGCCTGCGCGGACGCCCGGCGCACCTGCACGGCGGATGAGCGCAGCAGCACGTCGAACGCCGCCCAGGCCGGGAAGTACAGCAGCGGCGAGCCGGCCAGCAGCACCAGCACGGCCGGCGCCACCTCCCGGCCTTCGTCGCTGAGCGGCCAGACGAACGCGGCGATGAGACCGGCCAGGATCACCGGGATGGTCGGACGAAAGATCCGCATCCCGCGGCTCGGCGGCTGTGCGCGGTTGTACCAGCCAGGATCGATGACGGCCTGCAGGACGGCGTCCCAGATGTAGGCGATGGCCAGCACCACGCCGGCCGTGCGCACGGCCGGCGGCAGCCCGTGCACCGGCGCGATCCCGGCGTACAAGGTCGTGGCCAGCGCCATCCCCAGGCCTTCGGCCAGGCCGGACGCGTCGACGGTCGCCCGCCCCTGCGTGGTGCTCAGATGTGCCACGAGCCGCCCGGCCCCCGGGAACCGGTCGAGACGGTCGAGTGCCCGCTCGCTGGAATGCACAAAGGCGAGCAGAATCCCGGCGGTCGCGACGGCAAGGCAGAATGCGGCCCGCGGCAGCTCCGCCGCGGGCATCCAGCAAAGTGTGCACCACATCGCGGCGAGCAGGCCGGCCCGCAGCCAGCAGCCCGCCGACCACAAGGTGGCCGCGGCGACGACGGACGTCTCATAGACCGCGCTGCCGCCGTTATCCGCGATGGTGCCCGCACGTGCGGTTTCCCCCGTCCCCACGTCGCCATCGTCCTACGCCGCGCGGCGCGGCAGGCCGGAAAATCCAGCATCGCGTCGCCGGGGGACCGGGAATAGTGAAAACTTTGCACACGTGCCGGCCGCAGTCCCGCGGCACCCAGCGTGCTCAGTATGTGTCCATCACCGGTCCAACAAAGCCGTCACCGCTCGAGCGCAACCAGACGGGGCGGCCGGTCGTCGCCTCGAGGACGGGGTAGTAGATCTGGTCACAGAAGTACGGTCAACAAGGGTGCCGGGTCCGTCAGAGGCTCGCCGTCGCGGTGGCTCCCAGCACGCGGCCCGTCGTGACCAATCCAGCGGGCCGGTGACCAGGAGAGTTCGGCGCTCACCGCGGGTTCCGTAGAGTTGGGATCAGCGCTGAATACTAGGAGGGTCCTGAGTGCTGTGACTCGCCGGTTCAACGCGGCAGGGCCGTGCCTGCCGAGCAAGCACTACGACGAGGCGTGGATCCGTCTGAAAGCGCTCGTCGACGCATCCAACGAGTATCCGTGCGGCTGAACCTCCTCGGGCCCATGGAGCTCGTCGTGGCCGGGCAGGCCGTACCGGTCGGACCGCCGAAGCAGCGAGCCCTCCTGGCCCTCCTCACGATGCACGCCGACCGTGTGCTCCCCGCGGACCTCCTGGCCGACCGGCTGTGGTCCGGCAGCCCACCGGCCAGCGCCCACGGGAGCCTGCAGGTCCATGTCTCCAACCTGCGGCGCCGCCTGGAGCCCGGCCGGCGGCCCGGCGCGACCCCGACCGTCCTGGTCAGCGCCGCCGACGGGTACGGCCTGATGACCGGCGGGCTCGGCCTGGACACAAGGGACTTCGAGACGCTCATGTCGGCCGGGTCCGGCCATCTGGCCGAGGGACGGCACAAGGAGGCTGCGGACGCGCTTGCCGAGGCGCTCGACCTGTGGCGAGGCGACCCGTACGCGGACGTGCGGTCCGAGGGGTGGGCGCAGCCGGAGATCGGTCGTCTGGAACAGGTGCGGCTCGACGCGGTGGAGGGGCTGGCCACAGCCCTGCTGGAGCTCGGCCGCCACACGGACGTGCTCGCACGGCTGGACCCGTTCGTCCGCGAAAACCCGCTGCGGGAGCGTGCCTGGGAATTGCTGGCGCTGGCCCACTACCGGGCGGGCCGGCAGGCGGCGGCCCTCGACTGCCTGCGAAGGGCGCGGGAGGTGCTCGCCGCAGAGCTGGGCATCGACCCCGGGCCGCGGCTGCGCGAACTCGAAGGCGCGGTGCTGCGCCAGGACGCCACGCTGCTCCCGCCGGAGCGGCCCGCCACGGCGTCACCCCCGAGGCGGCCTCCGGTGCCGACGCCGAAACAGACGACGGCGCGCGGGGCTCCTGAGCCCGCGGCGGACCAGCCGCTCTTCGTCGGCCGCGAGAGCGCGCTGGAGTTCCTGCACGAGGCGGCGAAGGCGTCGTCCGCCGTCGGGCAGGTCGTGCTGGTGGACGGCGAGCCTGGCGTCGGCAAGACGAGCCTGCTGAGGCGGTTCCGCGCGACCGCCGACGTGCCGGTCGGCTGGGGGTCGAGTCCCGACCACGAGACCGCGCCCGCCCTGTGGCCCTGGGAACGGGTCCTGCGCGACCTCGCCACGACGGCGCCGGAGGCCACCCTGCCCGACGAAGTGGGCAGGTTCCTGTCGGGCGGGCTGGAGGCGATCCCGGCGTCCAACGCGCAGGGGGCGCGGCTGCGGTTCTTCGAGGCGGTCGGCGCGTTCCTGGCCGCCGCCGGCCCGGTGATCGTCGTGCTGGAGGACATCCACGCGGCCGACGACGCGACGCTGCGGCTGCTGGTCCACGTGGTGTCCACCGCCCGGCCGGGCCTGCTGCTGGTGGCGACCTTCAGGCGGCACGAGGCGTCGGCGCTCACCGCCACCCTGTCGGCGCTGTCGCGGCTCGGCGCGCGCAGGCTCGGGCTCGACGGGCTTGCCACCGAGGAGGTCCGGGTGCTCGTCCGGGAGTTGTCCGGCCGCGACCCGGGCAGCGGCAAGGCCGAGGAGCTGCGCGGGCGCACCGCCGGGAACCCGTTCTTCCTCACGGAGCTGGCCCGGGCGGGCGAGGAGCTTCCCCAGGGCGTGCTGGACGTTGTGCTGCACCGAGTGGCGGGCCTGGGGGAGGAGACAGCCCGCGTGCTGGAGCTCGCCGCCGTGATGGGCGACGAGTTCGAGGCGGGCGTCCTGGCCCAGGTCGCCGGCGGCACGGTCGGCGACCTGCTGCGACCGCTCGACGTGGCCCTCGACGCGGGACTGGTCCGGGAATCGCCGTACCAGCTGGGAGTGTACGAGTTCGCGCACGCCCTGGTGACCGATGCGTTGCTGTCGCGCCGGTCGCGGCTGTGGCGGGCGCGCGTCCACGAGCAGGTCGCGGGCGTCCTCACCCGCGTCCACAGGGACCGGGACGACCGCGCGGCGGTGATCGCGCGGCACTGGCTGGCGGCGGCGGAGCTGGGCGCCCAGCCCGCCCGTATGGCGATGGGCTCCTGCGCCCGCGCCGCGCGGGCGGCCCTGCGGCGGCACGCGCCCGACGACGCGGCCGTGTCGTGGCAGGAGGCGCTGGCGGCGGCCGAGCTGGCCGGGGCCGGCCCGGCCGAGCGGTTCGAGCTCGCCGCCGGGCTGGCCGAGAGCCGCTACGCCGCCGGGCGGTTCGACGAGGGCTATGAGGCCGTCGAGCAGGCGCTCGCCCTGTCCGGCGCCGACCTGGACATGGCCGTCCACGCCGCCGACATCGCGATGGGCCACGGCGTCTGGGTGCCCTTCCGGTACGGCCTCGACGTGGCCGCCGTGCGGGACTCGATGGACCGGGCCGTGCGAGAGCTGCCGCCGTCCGCTCCGGCCTGGGCGACGGCACAGGCCGTCCGGGCCGTCGTGCTCGCCCAGACCGGTCGCGAGGACGAGGTCGACCCGGTCTCGTCGCGGGCAGTGGCGGCGGCCGAGCGCCTGGGCGACCCCGCGGTGGCGCGGCGCGTGCTCCACCTGCGGTTGCTCGCCCTGCAGGGACAGGACTTCATCGAGCAACGCGCCGAGACCGCGCGGCGCCTGCTGGCCGAGCCGGACCTGTCGTCCCAGCTCAGGGCGATCGCACAGCTCTACCTCTTCGATCATCTCGTGGAGCGCGGCAGGGTGCCGGAGGCCCGCGCGCTGCTGGCGGAGATCGACGCGCTGCTGCGCGACCTGCACAATCCCACGCTGGCCATGCAGGCGGCGGTGGCGCACGTGGGGCTCGACCTGTTCCAGGGCGTGCCGGACCCGGCCCGCCACTTCGAGCCGGTCAGGGCGACGCTGTCATTCGCCGATCTCGCCTACTTCGAGGCGAGCATGCTCGCCGTACGGGCCGAGACGCTCCTCCAGGAGGACCGCCTCGGCGAGGAGGTGGCGTGGATCGAGGAGATGTTCCGGCGTACGGGACTGGCAGGGTTCGCCTACGCCCTGGCGTACGCGCTGACGGACCTGGGCGAGAGCGAGCGCGCGCGGCGGCTCCTGGTGGAGACCCCCTTGCCGCCGCGTGACTACCACTGGGCGATGGCCGCCCTGTGCCGGCTGCACGCGGCGATCCGGCTCGGCGAGCTGGACGTCGTGCGGGAGGTCTACGACGCGTTCCGTCCCTTCGCCGGGCTGCTGCACGTGAACGGCACGTGCAGCACCGTCGACGGGGCGTACGACGGCCACCTGGGCGAGGCGCTGCTGGCGCTCGGGGACCACGAGCGGGCGCGGGCCCACCTGGGGAAGGCGGTACGCCTGCTGGAGCAGGCGGGCGCGGGCTACTGGCTGGCAAGGGCCCGACAAGCGCTCGGCAAGTGCACGTAAAGGCAGGTCGCGCACTCTGTTTCCGACACGTGAGGAAACAGACTGATGATCACGCTAGAGCACCTGACCGGATTCCTGACGATGCACGCCGGTTTCCGCGCCGAGTTCGGCCGCCTGGCCGCGGCGTGCGCGAACCCGCGTGACGACGCGCACGAGGAACTGCTGGAGGAGCAGGTCGCGCTCGTGCTGGACATGCTGCACGCCCACCACTCGCACGAGGACACCGGCCTGTGGCCCACGCTCGTCGGCCGCGCCCCGCACGCGGCGGATGTGCTGGCGGAGCTGGAGTCCGAGCATTCCGTGCTCGACCCGCTCATTGCGGCCGCCTCCGACCGCGGGGTGCCCTTGGCCGAGCGCGCGCCTGCCCTGCGGCGGCTACACGAACTCGTCAACGAACACCTCGACCATGAGGAGCGGACCGCCGTTCCGCTCATGCTCCGCCATCTCACCCTCGACGACGTCGAGGCCGACAAGCGCCAGGCGATGGACGACTTCGGCCGCCGCCGGGCCCCAGTCATCTTCGGCTGGCTCGCCTCCAGCGCGGACGCAGACCTGCTCTCGAGGTCGTACGCCGACCTGCCCGTCGTGGCCCGGCTCATGTTCCGCCTGTTCTGGTGGCCGGCCTACCGGCGGCGCTTCACCCGCCTCTACGGCGCCACCATTCCCGCGAACGCTCTCCTGGAGTCATGATGACCGCATCCGCTTTGACCACCTGGCCGCACGAGGTGGCCGACATCTTCGACCGCGCCATGGTCTGCGAATACGCCTCGCTCACCCGCGCCGGCCGGCCCGTCACCTGGCCCGTCACGCCCTACGTCGGCGCAGCCGGCAGTCTCGATGTGAGCACCGGGCTCACCTACCCCGACAAGGCCGAGCGCGCCCGGCGCGACCCGCGCGTCGCGCTGCTCTGCTCCAGCGCCGACGGCACCGCGCCCGACGGTGCCCATCCCCGGGCACCCGTCGTCCTCGTGCAGGGCCGGGCGACCGTACGCGACGCGGATCTGCAGGCCAACACCGACCGGTACGTCCGCCAGTCGCTCGCCAAGACCGGTGCCGGGTTCGCCGGGATGCCGTGGTTCCTGGTGAAGCGGCTGGGATGGTATTTCGCTCGCATCTGGGTGGAGGTCACACCCGAGAGGATCGTCTGGTGGCCCGAGGGCGACCTGTCCAGGACGCCCGAGATCTGGACGGCCCCCGGGGACGTCGTGGTCCCTGTCTCCGACCCCGCCCCCAGGGGCCCCCGGCTGCCGAGTCGATCGGCCCCGCCGGCGGACTGGCGGCCCTTCGCTGATCGCGCCGGCCGCCTGGGCGAGCCCGTCGTCACCATGGTCGCCGACGGCATGCCGCTGGCGGTGCGCACCCGCTCGGCCGTGCGTAACGAGGCCGGCTTCGACCTGCGGCTGCCCGTTGGCGTCCAGGCGGCCGACGGGCCGGTGTGCCTGACCTTCCACCGGCACGGCCCGGCCATGGAGTGGCAGGAGAACGTGGTGCTCGTCGGGACGGCGACCGGAGAGAGCGACCGGCTGAGCGTGCGGGTCGAGCGGGCGCTGAATGACTGGAGCCTCTCCGGGAACCGCCGTGAGCGGAACCGTTCTTTCCTGGGCCAGGGCAAAATGCTGAGGAAACGACTGGAGGCTGAGGCCGCCCGCCGTGACCAGCCCGTCCCCCGCGTGCGCCGCCCCCACGCCTGACTCCGTCCGCTTCGTACATCGTCTCCGAGCTCATCGCCTGCCATCGCTTTGCCAACGCTCTCCCCTCAGCCCCGTTGGCTAGCACCTCAAGGCCCCAAAGGCGGCCACCGCGCGGATCGCTGGGTGCCGGGGGCCGTCGCGTGAGCGGGAGTGGCTAGTTTCATGCTCAGAGGTGCAGCACTCACAGATGCGAGGAATGCGGCCGATGGCGACCGTGGCGCGGGACAGGCTGGCGAGGATGCTCCGTGGGGACGTGGTGGGCGCGTTCAGCGTTGCCTTGACGGCGGGCGCGGACGTGCTGAGCGTCGAGGTCGACGGCGTCGGGCCCATCGCGTTCCCGGTGTCTTCCGCGCAGGCGCGCGAGCTGGTCGGTCTCGGCCAGCCCGCCCGGTTTGGCCGCGGCGAGGACACGCTGACCGACCCGGACGTCCGCGACACGTGGGAGATCCCGAAAACCCGTGGTCAGCCGCTATCGGGGTCCCCCGTCCGGCCCGCCGAACCGGCTCGTGTACCTCCTCGACCACGAGTACACCCCGCGGGCGCTGAGCTGGCGCGGGCTGAAGGGCGCCGACGCCGCGCGCGGCTCCCTGTTGCGGTCGGCGGCCGAGCGGGCTGGATATGAGGCCGTCCTCGCACTCGCGGACATCAAGACCACCCACAGCGCGTACGAGGCGGACGACTACTACGAGGACCGAGGCCGGCAAGAGGCCCGATCAGCGTGCCCCGTCATGACTGAGTTCGGCGCCCTCATCCCTCCCGGAAACCCGGAGCCCGACGCGTGCCAGTCGGCTACGGCATCAGGCCTGCCGCGGCAGTCGCCCCCAGCTCCCAGCACGCCTCTCGGTCCTGCCCGTCGAGCGTGCCAGTTACCGTCACGGGATCCCGCAGGCGCTTCCACTTCAGGCCGGTGGCGATCGTCTCGACGCTGCGAACCGCACCCGTCGCGTCAGAGCCGCCGTGTACGTACAGGGCGTACGGCCGACCGATCGCCGCCTCCAGACAGGGGTAATAGGCCTGATCGCAGAACTACCATCAACAAGGGTGCTCATCCGAGCAGGAGACATCACCCGGACGTCTCCGCGCCCGGGCGGACCAGGCCGGCTTCATAGGCCACGATCGTGAGCTGCACCCGGTCGCGGACTTCGAGCTTCGTCAGCAGGTGACTGACATGCGTCTTGGTTGTCGCCAAGCTGATGTGCAGCCGCTCCGATATCTCGGCGTTGGACCAGCCCCGCGCGACGGCGACAAGCATTTCGCGTTCGCGGTCGGTGAGCCGCGAGACCGGCTCCCGATACCGGTCCGACGGCGTCGGTTGGTTGGCAAAGTAGGTGACGAGCCTGCGGGTGATTCGTGGTGCGAGCAGGGCCTCCCCCGCCGCGATGACGCGGACGGCGGCGAGCAGGTCGGCGGCGGTGACATCCTTGAGCAGAAATCCGCTGGCGCCGGCCCGCAGCGCGTCGTGGACGTGTCGGTCCAGGTCGAATGTCGTGAGGATCAGTACGCGGGTGCCGGCAGTCGCTGGGTCCCCGGCGATCCGGCGGGTAGCCGCCACCCCGTCCAGGTTCGGCATCCGGATATCCATCAGCATCACGTCCGGGCGCGTCCGCCGGGCCAGCGCGACGGCCTGCAGTCCGTCAGCGGCCTCGCCGGCCACCTCGATGTCAGCCGCGGAGCGCAGCAGCGCGACGAAACCGCTGCGGACGAGTTCCTGATCCTCGGCGACACCGACGACGATCATGCCGACGTGAGGTCGGGGATACGGGCCCGGACCTCGAAGCCGCCGGCCGGCAGCGGGGCGGCGACCAGCGTGCCGCCAAAGAGGGCGGCGCGTTCCCGCATCCCGGGCAGGCCGTGCCCGGGCCGGTTCGGGGCCGCCGCCGATCCCCTCCCGTCGTCAGTCACGGTCAGCTCCAGCGCGTCCGGCTGGTAGGCGATCACGATGTCGGCGCTGGCCTCGCCGGCGTGTTTGATGACGTTGGTCAGCGCCTCCTGGACGATGCGGAAGCTGCATGCCTCGGCCGCCGGTGACAGGCTCCGCACGTCGCCCTCGGTCCGCAGCCGGACCGTCACCCCGGCCGCCCGCACCCCTTCGACCAGGGATTCGACGTCGGCCAGGGTGTGCGCGGGGGCTCGCCCGAGATCTTCCTGCGCGTCATCCCCGTCGTCGCGCAGCACGGACAGCAGCCGGCGCAGCTCGTCGAGCGCGCCGCGGGTGCTCTCGCCGATGACGGCAAGAGATCGCCGGGCCGCGGCCGGGTCGTCGATCGCCAGGTGCTCCCCCACCGTCGCCTGGACCGCGATGACGCTGACCGTGTGGGTGAGGATGTCGTGCAGCTCGCGGGCGATCCGCAGCCGTTCCTCGGACACCATCAGCGCCGCCCGGCCTGTCTCGGCGACCGCACGTTCCTCGGCGGTCGCGGCCCGTGCAACGAGCATCTCGCGGTGGTTCCGGATAAGCCGGCCGGCCAGCCAGAACGCGCCGAACAGCCCGAACGTCCATCCCACGTTGGACCGGTCCATACCGGGCGGGTGGCTGAGCACGACGGCGGTGAAGCCGACCAGCACGACGGCGAGCCCGGCCAGCCCGACCGGCAGGTCCCGGTAGTAGGCCAGCGAGCACAGCAGACCACAGACCACGAACGGCAGAGCTTCGGTGACGTCGTAGCGGTACAGGGTCGCGCCGACGACCGCGGCCGAACACACGGCGAGCGACGCGAACGGGGCGGCCCGCCGCCAGGCCACCGCGGCGCTCGCCACGACGGCCAGGGTGACGGCTAATGTGCCCGGCCGCGCGAATCCGGTCTCCTGCCACGACACGCCCATGACCGCCCAGGCCATCAGCGGCGCGAGCACCACGGCAAGCAGCGCGTCCACCAGGCGCGGGCGACTGATCGTCGGGGTCATTTCCAGAGCGTACGGCGGTGCCAGCGGGCCTGGCATCGGTCTCGGGGATGACGCCGGAGGTTCCTCGAGTCAGTCCGCCGGCACGGGAATGGGCGACTCCGGCCCGATGTGCCCACCCCCCTGCGGCACTGATCATCCGGTGAGCGGTCGACCAGCCCGTCGGCCTCCATCGGAAGGACACCAGGTGTTCACCCCCATCACCGCCAGCCCGCTGCGCCAGGCGGGTGTCTACACGACTATCGCGTTCACCGCCGAAACCGCGATCGGCCTGATCTTCCGGGGCAGCGCCAGCCCTGCCGCTCCGATGTTGTCGATCCTGGTACCGGTGTTGTCCGTGGTCGCGGTGACCTTCGGGTTCACTCCCCGTGGCCGGCGCCGCGAAATCTGGTCGGGCGTCGGGTTGCGGCGGGCCGCGTTCCGCTTCTGGCCGATCGCGATCGCCGTCCCGGTGGCGGTGGTCGCCGTCCCCTACGCCCTCGCGTGGGCGGTCGGACTGGTCACCTTCCACGACCTCGCGCCGTCCCTGCCCGATCTGGCGTTGCCAGCCGATCTGTTCACCGGGATCATCCTGGGCGAGGAGATCGGCTGGCGGGGGTTCTTGCTTCCCCGGCTGCGCGAGGTGACCTCCGGGCGGCGGGCCGCGCTGATCACCGGCTTCCTGCATGGCCTGTTTCACGTCCCGTTGCTAACCCTGACGGCCAGCTACGACTCCGCCGGCAATCGTTGGGTGGTGGTGCCGGTCGTGGTCGTCACGATCACGGCGGCCGGGGTGTTCTATGCCTGGCTACGCGAGCGCAGCGACAGCATCTGGCCGGTCGCGATCACCCACAACATGGTGAACTCCGTCCTCGACCTGGCGACGAGCACGGCGGCGACGACCTCGCCAGTGGCCGTCAGCTATGTCGCCGGAGAATCCGGCCTCGCGACGTTCGCCGCGGTGGCCCTGGTGGCCGCCGTCGTGCTGCGCCGGACCGAGGCGTGCCCCGCTTTGACACGGCCGGACATACCATTCCCTACGCAATCGCCGTACCTCGACTATCCGGCGCTTTGATGCCACGGCAGACCGGCAAGCCTACGGCGCGACCCGCATTCCGCACGCGGCGCGCGTACCCGGCAGCCAGCACCGGCGGCGGACGTACGGCCGGCCGATGGTCGCTTCCAGGCAGGGGTAGTAGATCTGGTCGCAGAACTTGCAGAAAGTTGCGTGCGCCTGGGACGCGGCCTGGCGGGCGTGTCTGCCCGGCAGCGACCCGGCCCGCGCGATCACACTCGCCGCACCGCTTGCGGACCTCGGCGACCCAGCCGCGATGATCCGCCGGGCGCTCCGCTCAGCCGCCGCCGCGGACCTGGGGCTCCGCTAGAGGCATCCCTGCCCTGTGCGCCGATGACTATCGTCTGAACGTGCGCGAGCGCCACGTTTCGCGCCTACCAGTAGCACGGCGTGAACCTGTCTCCGTCGCGGCGGATACGCATGGCTCGATTCCCGCCGAAGTGGCCAGGGATGACCAGGGCGTTCACGTCGGCGGCGTGACCGAGGATCCGCCGACGGGTCTTTACTGCCTGCCGCGGGTCGTGGCAGAAGCAGCTGGACACATGCGGCTCCCAGAACTGAGAGGGACTGTGCACGAGATCACCGACAAGCACCGCCCGTTCGCCGGCCGAATCCACAGTGACCACCCCGGTCCCGGGTGTGTGACCTGGCGCTAGGTCAATGCGCAGGTTCTCGTCGATGGTGTGGGTTTCGTCCCAGATCACGGCCTGACCGGCTCGCAGGACGGGTTCGATCGACTCGGCGAATACGTCGGCCGAGCGTCCAGGCTGCTCGACGAGCACGTCGGGGTGAAAGAAATCGAGATCAGGCCCGGAGAAAAGATAGCGGGCGTTGGGAAACGTCGGCGTCCAGGCACCATCGGCATCCGGCCGGGTGTTCCAGCCGACGTGGTCGGCGTGCAGATGCGTGCAGATCACCAGATCGACGTCGGCCACGGTGACGCCCGTGGCCGCGAGCCGGGCGGGGAGGTCCGCGCCCGCCGGAGCACCCGGTCGGAGCGTCGACGCGCTCAGGCCCGTGTCGACGAGAATGGTCCGGCCGGCGCTGCGCAGCAGCCATGTCTGCACAGCGATCCGTACCTGGTCGGTGTCAGGGTTCCAATGCGCGGGGGCCAGCCGGAACTGGTGTGCGGTCCAGGTGTCCGGATCGGTGCCGGGGAAGAAGTCGACGGTCGTCAGCGACCAGTGTTCGAGGTGCGGGATCCGCGTCAACGACACGGCGCCGACCTGCAGGGTGTCCATGACGGCTAGCCTGGGCGGCGCGCCCATCGCGGGGAAGAAGGCACTTCGATGTCCACTGCCGAATCCACGGAGCCCCCGTACCGGCCTGCCGGTGGGGCGTCCCCCGGATCCGCGGCTGACCGGACAGCCGCCGCGTGGGTGGCGACCGAGCAGGAACGCCGCGAGTGCCCGGTGACAGACGTACTGCGTCGCGTCGGCGACAAATGGAGTCCGGTGGTCATCCGACTGCTGGCCGAGCATGCCTACGGTTTCAACGAGCTCGATCGCGCCATCGAGGGGATCAGCCGCCGCGTGCTGACCAGAACCCTGCGCGCCCTGGAAGCTGAGGGATACGTCCGTCGCACGACGATCGGTGACCGACCCACCCGCGTGCAATACTCCCTCACCGACCGCGGGGTCTCCCTGCGCGCACAGCTACACATGCTCGGCCAGTGGGCTGTCGCCGATCGCGGAAGCGACACGCACGAGGGCGGTGCGAGGTAACACCGGCTCGATCTCCATCATCTGTAGGGCCCAGAGCGCTTCGCCGCATGCCGCCGAATCGCCGGGGGTCGGAAACGCGCCAGGCGGAGGCCCACATCGTCGACCCGAGTGTCGGGATGGCCACGACGACGCCCGACCGCTCCAGCGCCCGTGGAACCAGCCGCCGCGGCGACGTCCCCTGCGCTGCGGGGCGTCCCGCCGAACGCAGCCGTCAACCGGCCATCAGCGATGCGGCCGCGGTGGCGCGCAGCGCCCAGCATGCCTCGCGTGCAGCGGCGTCCACCTCGCCGACGATCGACAGTGGCTCGCGCAGACGCTTCCCTTTCAACCCGGTGGCGATGGTCTCGACGGAAAAGGCTTATTCATCGCTGTTCTCCCGTACGACGTGGACCCGCGTGATCGATACCGCGACCTCCGCCCTGGGGCGGGAGCCACCTCCGCTCGTGGTGGTCACTCAGCGTAGCGGAGCGAGGCGTTCGAGTTGGTCGACCGCATGGGAGAGACCGGAGGCGAATGGGTGGATGAGCACGTGGTCGGCGCCGGCGTCGAGGTGGGCGTGGAGTCGGGCGATGACGGCCGTCTCGTCGCCCCAGGCGAGGAGGTCATCCGTCAACCGATCGCTGCGCTCGGCGATCTCTGTTTCGCTGTACCCGAGCCGGCGGTAGTTCGTGACATAAGGCGAGTCGGGGGCACCGGCGCCGAGATCGAAGACGGTCCGTAGCAGCGACCGGGCCGCCTCCGCGTTCGCGTCGAGCGTGATGGCCTGATGGGGGATGACCAGAGGGTCTGGTCCCGACGCGGCGCGAGCGGCCGCTGTATGCGCCACGGGCTGCAGGAACGGGTGGACGCCGTCGGTCCGCGTACGGGCCAGTCGGTGTCCGCGCGGCCCGAGGGCGGCGAGGACCCGATGGTAGTCGGAGCCCGGCAGCGGGGAGACGTGCCGTGCAGCTTCATCCATCGCGTCGAGATAGTCGCTCAGGTGGGTGAAGGGACGTTCGCCTGACTGGCCGCCGAGGCCGAGCAGGAACCGTCCGGGATAGGCCTCGGCCGCGGGTGCTGGACGTCAGCCTCGACGGAGACGTCAGAACACTGACCATGCCGGACGGGCACCTGGTACGGGAGCTCGTCATCACCGTCGACGACGATGAACGGCGGCTCGTCTACGCGGTCATCGAGGGCGCTCGCCCTCCCCTGCGTCACCACCACGCGTCCTTCCAGGTCCTGCCAGAGAGCGACGGCCACAGCCGTCTCCTGTGGATCACGGATCTCCTCCCGGACAGCCTGGCGCCCCTGATCGAGGCCCGCACCGCGCACGGCATCGAGGAGATGAGGAAAGTGCTCGAACTGACCGCCACCGCGGCCCGGCAGTCCTAACCATCCCAGCCTCGGACGGCGAGCTCGACTCAACTGGGCATCAGACTGGCTGCGACTGTGGCGCCGAGCTCCCAACAGGCCTCGCGTACAGCGGCATCTACCTCGCCAATGCTCGACAGCGGGTCCCGCAGGCGCCTCCACTTCAGGCCGGTCGTGATGGTCTCCACGCCGCGGACCGCTCCGGTGGTGTCGCTGCCGCCGTGGACGTAGAGCGCATACGGCCGGCCGATCGTGGCTTCCAGACACGGGTAGTAGATCTGGTCGCAGAAATGCTTGAGCGCGCCGGACATGTGGCCAATGTTGGCCGGGGTGCCGAGCAGGTAGCCGTCGGCGGCGAGAGCGTCGACGGCGTTCGCGGCGAGCGCCGGTCTGACGACGACGTCGACGCCTTCGATCGCCTCGTCCCGCGCGCCGGCCAACACCGCCTCCAGCATCGCCTGCCTCGTCGGCGACGGCGTGTGGTGGACGATCAACAACGTCGGCATCACGACGATGCTATGGCCGCCACTGGTCCTGGGCTCAGGTGCGGGCCCGGGCGTGACCTGGATGCCGGCCGGCAGGTGCCACTCGCCGGGGACGCCGGCCCGCGCCGGGCACGCCCCGCGGTCAGGCTGCCGGGACTTCGTCCGGGAGCCATGCGTCGGGCTCGCGGCCACGGTCCCGCTGGCGATGACGCTGAGTAGATCCCGGGGACGATTCGCCAGCGCACGTGGGCGCGGTACTCGTCCCAGAGCGCGCCGTACTTGGCGGCACAGCGGCGGTCGTCATCGATCTGGCGCGGCACGAGCAGGCCGACGTAGTAGAGCGGGTACAGCCAGGGCACGGGGTCGCCGGGCGCGCCGAGAGCGAGCGTGATGCCGACGGCCATGAGGATCTCGCCGAGGTAGACGACAACTGAGACCCGACAACCACGTCAGCCCTCCATCAGGCTGGCGGCGGCCATGGCACCGAGTTCCCAGCAGGTCTCGCGGGCGGCGGCGTCGAGCTCGCCGACGATCGACAACGGGTCGCGCAGCCGTTTCCATTTCAGGCCTGTGGTGATGGTCTCGACGCCACGGACCGCGCCGGTCGTGTCGCAGCCGTCAGATCCGCTCAGCCACTTTCCGTGCCAGGATCTCGAGTGGTCCGCGGTTGTCGGCCGGGTCGTTGGAGCGCACCAGATCGATCGATGCCCACAGGCCGTCGTTGTTGACGAAGACCGCGTATTCCTCGATGTACGCCTCGTCGCCAATGCCCGTCAGGGGCTGAAGATCGTGACCGACGCCGCGTTCCGCCGCGAGATAGTTCTCCGCCGACTTCCCGATGAAGATCTCCACCTGCGCCGTCGGCCCGCTGGGCGGCGCCGTGTAGGTGCACCTTTCGGCCACCGAGACTGGGCTGTCGAGCGAGGTTCCGGCAAGCTGCTCGGCCTCCGCCCTGGACACGAGCGAGCAGGGATCCACGGTCGCGTCGGTCATCGGAGGCGCCGACGTCTGGCTGGTGGGCGTCTCCTCGGCGGTTGGCGTGCCCTGCTGCTGCCCGGCCGTCGGGGAGGGCGCCGCTTCTGTGCTCGACAGCTCGCATCCGGACAGCCCGACGGCCACGAGGACCGCCACCACCGGCAGCATTCCGCGAGCAGCGCCACGAATCCGATCCAGCGCGACATGAGCCATACGAATCCCCCCGTTTGTCGACGACCGCCTGCGCGCCCCACGCCGGCCGCCGTGACGCTACCCGTGATCGGCCGCACCACCGGCTATCCGTCCGGAGCCGGACAGTGCCTGGTGGACGGCCCGACGAGGAGCGCGCCGAACGGCCGCGGTGACGATCTGCTGGATGCGCAAAGACCCCGGCGGAACTCCCGGCCACCGGCGTGGACCGACGCGCCCGAGCGATTACGATCCATGCGTTGTGGCCGCAGCCTTCGCGCCATTTCTGGTCGCAGAAATGCGCCAAACTCTGGTCACGGATATATCACTTTCCATGATGATCCGGGAAGGGCTGGTGCGCACGGCCACCACGCGGCCCGCCCTACAACATCAGGCTCGCGGCCACCACACGGCATCAAGGAGATGAAGGAGGTACTCGAACTGTCCGCCACGACCGAGGCCGCTGATGGCTCCATGCGCGGCTAGGGCATCAAGCTCGCAGCGGTGGCGGCGCCGAGCTCCCAGCAGGCCTCGCGTCCAGCGGCGTCCACCTCGCCGGCCAACGACAGCGGCTCGCGCAGGCGCTTCCACTTCAGCCCGGTCGCGATCGCCTCGACGCCGCGGACCGCGCCGGTCGTATCGCAGGGAAGCGTGACCGCTTCTGTTACCGGGTGACGATGACCGTCGCGCGGTGTCCGGCAGCGTTCTTGAGCTTGGTGTCGCCTGTGAGCAGTTCGCAGCCGAGTGCTTCGGCGAGCGCGATGTACGCGGCGTCGTAGGCGCCGAGGTTGTGCCGCAGCTTCCACATCCGGGGGTGGTAGGGCCAGACCGGATGACGGGTGATTCGCAGGCGCGCGTAGTCAGCCAGCATCTGCTCGCCGCGATGATCAGTGATCTTCTTTCCGGCGGCAAGCCCGCGGACTGTTGAGGCGACCTCGACGTCGAGATGGTGCGGGGCGTGCAGCGTGCGCGGGGCAGACAGGCGCTGCCGGAGCACCTCGTCGCCATCGCGGACGGACAGCACATCAATGACGAGGGAGCAGTCAACCACGTACGTGAGGGTCAACGCCGCCCCTCGTCGCGCGCCGCAAGGATGTCGTCCATGGTGAGCTCCACCGGTTCCCTGTCGCGGGCGATGCGGGCGATGACCTCGGCGTTGGTCTCCGTGGCCGCGTCGGCATCCATTAGGTCCCGCAAGTACCCGGACAGTGACTGGCCTAGCGATCTAGCGCGCTCGCGGAGGACTGCGAGCGTCGTCGGATCGACATCGCGCACCTGGATGATGCCCACGTCGGCGGACTCGCTCATATGTGCACGCTACCACGCCTTCATGCATGGCGCATGAATCCTCCTCGATGCTCAACCAGACCCGAGCGCTACGCCATCAGACGCCACCGTGCTGGCGCCCAGCTCCCAGCAGGCCGCCGACGACCCCAAACTTCATTCCGTCGTGCCTGGCGCACTCGTCAGCCGGCCATCAGCGATGCGGCAGCGGTGGCACCCAACTCCCAGCAGGTTTCGCGTGCAGCGGCGCCCACCTCGCCGACGGTCGACAGCGGATCTCGCAGTCGCTTCCACTTCAGGCCGGTGGCGATGGTTTCGACGCCGCGGACCGCGCCGGTCGTGTCACTGTTGCCATGGACGTAGAGCGCGCAAGGGCGACCAGCCTGCGCTTCCAAGATCGGATAGTGGACGGCGCCGCAGAACTTGCAGAAAGTCGCGTACGTCGCGCGGTCACGCCGTGTGGCGCACCGGCCCGCTGCGGCGTCATGCCGAACTTTCACGGTCGCGTGAGCTACTTCAATGGCCGGCTCGCGACGTGCGACGGACGGGCTCGAGGCGTGCCGCCGGTCAACCGAAGAGCTGGTCGAGGGTGTCGGCGGTCAGGACGCGGGCGGTCCAGGTCTGAAGCTGGTCAGCCGAGGCGTTGCGCACGGCGGCGAGCACCGCCTCGGGAAGCGGGCCGAACTTGAGCGTCAGCTGCTGGACGAGTGTCTCAACACGCCCCTCAACGCGCCCTTCGACGCGCCCTTCGACACGACCCTCGGCGCGGAGCTGCTCGGCGATGGTCATGTAAGCCTCCTCCGCGTCAGGACCGAGAGCGACGATCAGATCATGCAGCTGGTCACGGATCTCCGCTTCCCCAACCAGCTCAATGTAACGCAGGAGAGTAGCGAACTCCTCCCTGCCGTCAGGACCGTCAAGGACCGCCCGCAGCTCGTCCACCCACAGCCCCAAATCCTTCGCCAACCACGGGTTCCCCGGAGCAATCTTCAGGAGGAGCAGCGTCAGCCGCACCGACGACGTCAACGGCCGTTCCCGCAGCGCCTCCGCGTCGACCCGCACCAAGTCGTCCAGGAGGAACCGGAACCGGGGCAGGTAGTCCCGCCATGCCTCGACCAGCCCCGGCTCCAGATCGACCAGCTCGGCCACCTCGACCGGCGCGGTCCAGGCATGGTCGTTGTGGTGCACGACCAGCGGAATCACCGCCGGCAGCCGGATCGCCCTGGGATTGTCCGCCAGGTGGCGGTCCCAGATCCGCACGACATAGCGCAGCATCCGGAACGCCATGACCGGGTCGTTGCCGCTCTGGTGCTCGATCAGCACGTAGACGAACGCCGCACGGCCATCCAGCGGCGCGGTGAACAGCAGATCGGTATGCCGCCACCGCAGCGTCGCGTCGACCAAACTCCCGGGCACGAGTACCAGCCGGTCCAGGTCAAGCCGGGCCACCAGCCCCGGCGGCAACGCCGCCCGCAACTGCGACGCCGCGTTCGACGGCGTCCCCAAAATCCGGCGGAACACCGCGTCATGAGGCGTGGACGGACTCGACATGGCCGCACCGTACCGACACCCACCGACATCCCACCCACCACCACACAACCAGGCACCGACCCACCGGCCACGCGGTCGCGCGCATCTGACATGAGGCCCAGTGCCTCGGGCCGTCAGGTCGCTCCCTCGAACAACTCGGCGAGCTTCTTCCCGCCCTGACCACCCAGCCAGGTCTCGAAACTCATCAGCCCCGGATGCAGCCGCCGGGTGGCGGAGATGTCGGCGCCATAACCGCCGTGACCGTTCAGGAAGCTCGCGACGTCCGCGACGTCCTGGCTCTGCTCGCGGACAACCTCGATCGGAACCCGCAGATAGCCGATGTCGCGCCCGGTCGCAAGGCTGAGCGCCGCCGCCGTCTGGGCCGGCCGCAGGGCGTCGCCGGCGATCGCGACGGCCGCCCCCAGGTACCGCGTCGGTTCGGCGAAGGCGAGGGCGACGAAGGCGCCGACGTCGTCGACGGCGATCAGTTGCTCGGGGACACTCGGCCTGCCCCTCACGGTGGAGCATGAGCTAGGGCTACTGTCGACGGCCGATCTGATCATCGTCCTGCCGGCCGTCGACTACCACGTCGAGCGCTCGCACCCCGTTCTCCCCCTGCTACGCGCCGCCCATGACCGGGGTGCCACCATCGCCGCCCACTGCGTCGGCACCTTCACCCTGGCGGCGGCCGGCCTGGTCGACGGCCGCACGGTCACGACGCACTGGCTGTTCGCCGACGAGCTCACCTCCCTTCATCCCGAGGTGACGGTTCGACCGGAAGCCCTCTACGTCGACGAAGGACCGATCATCACCGGAGCAGGAGCGGCGGCGGGTCTGGACATGTGCCTCCACCTGATCCGCCGCGAGCACGGCGCCGGACTAGCGAACACGATCGCCCGCGGCCTGGTGGTCCCACCGCACCGCGATGGTGGCCAGGCCCAGTACGTCCGCGCCCCGGTGCCCTCGGACACCGATGACCAGCGGCTGGCCTCCGTCATCGCCTGGGCACGGGAACATCTGGACCACCGGATCACCATCGACGTGCTGGCGTCGCGGGCGCTGATGAGCCGTCGTTCCTTCGTCCGCCACTTCAGATCGGCCACCGGAACATCCCCGCACGCGTGGCTGCGGAGCCAGCGCCTGTCCCTGGCCGAGGAACTGCTGGAGACGACCAGCCTGTCCATCGAGCAAATCGCGACGCGGGTCGGTTACCGCAACGCGGCCGTCCTGCGCGAACAGTTCGTCGTCCGCCGCGGCGTGTCGCCGAGCGAGTACCGCCGTACTTTCAGCCATTCCTGACCACATGGCCAACCTATTCCGGGTGGTCGAGCACTGCCCGCGCGGGCGACGCTTGTGGCGCCCAGAACGGGATTGGCCCGCGCAGATCACGCGGTCATGAGGCTGGCCGCGGCCGTCGCCCCGAGTTCCCAGCATGCCTCGCGTGCCGCAGCATTCACCTCACCGACGATCGACAGCGGCTCGCGCAGGCGTTTCCACTTCAGGCCGGTCGTGATGGTCTCGACGCCGCGGACCGCGCCAGTCGTGTCGCTGCCACCGTGCACGTAAAGCGCGTACGGCCGGCCGACGGTCGCCTCGAGCACGGGATAGTAGATCTGGTCAAAAAAATGTTTCAGAGCGCCGGACATATAACCGATATTGGCAGGAGTCCCCAGAATGTAGCCATCGGCCGCCAAGACATCGAAAGCAGTTGCCGACAGCGCCGGTCGAACTTCCACTTCTACAGACTCAATTTCATCGGCCCGAGCGCCGGATAGGACGGCCTCCAGCATCTCTTGCATAGTAGGAGACGGCGTGTGGTGGACGACGAGGAGCTTCGGCACGGCCCAGATCCTACCAAGTTAAGGCCCACCCCCTCTTACGAGAAGGTGGGCAGTGGTCAAGGGTTGCACCTAACTACGTCCGTGGCCTCTCAGAGTAGGCGTCGAGGTCAGCCTCGAAGCTTAGGCGGATGAGGCCGGCAATGTTGAGACCAGCGAGGTCCCCGCGGTGTATTCGGTCGAGGTCGACCGGGTACTTGGACTGCTCCACCTTCATGTTATGCGGGAATCATTCGAACCACGCAATAAGCTCAGCGGCCGTGCGCAGCGTTACCGTGACTTGCTTCCGCACAGCTTCAATCGAAGCCAGTACAATAATGCGGGCGATGCGTTCCCGCTTCTCTTTCGTGAGCTCGGGAGCCTTGGCCAGCCGAGGCGCTTCGACGCTCCACGGCGGCTGCGCTTGGACCGTGCCCGAGCCGTGGATGTCGGCCGGCCCGCCCAGCACGTCGGTCTCGACGACGCCGACACGATCTTCATGTGGGCCGAGCCACCGCTCGCACGTCACGGAGCGGCTTGGCATCGTTCGGAAGGTCTGCGGCACCGGAGAACTGTCGGCTGGTCGTCAGGGGCCGGTCATTGCGGACGCGGACGGCAGGGTGGACGATCGGGCTCCAAGTCCGGACATAGAGGGTGCCCAATGAGTACGACTGTCTCCCTGCTGCTCGTCGTGGGCGTCGTCATCATCCTCATCATCCTGGTGGCGGTCTGGGCCGGGCTGGGCTACAACCGGCTCGTCCGGCTGCGCGCCCAGGTCCAGGCCAGCTGGGCGCAGATCGACGTCCAGTTGCGGCGCAGGCAGACACTCATCCCCAATTTGGTGGAGACGGTGAAGGGGTACGCGGCGCACGAGCGCGGCACTCTCGATTCCGTGGTCGCCGCGCGTGCGAACGCGATCAACGCGACCGGGACAGCGCAACGCGGCCAGGCCGAGGGTGACCTCACGCGGGCGCTCGGCCGGCTTTTCGCGGTCGCCGAGGCGTATCCCGATCTGAAGGCCAGCCAGAACTTCCTCGCGCTGCAGGCGGAACTCGGCGAGACCGAGAACAAGATTGCCTATGCGCGACAGTTCTACAACAGCGCCGTCCAATCGCTGAACACCGCCGTGCGGTCCATCCCGACGAACATCATCGCCGGTATGGGCAGTTTCCACGAGGAACAGTACTTCGAGGCGGCGGAGGCGGAACGCGCCGACGTCCGTGTCCGGTTCTGAGCCCGCCCCGCACACGCGCGGGTTCGGGGAGCGTTGAGTACCCATGGCATTCGAGCTGATTCTCTCGATCATCGCGGTCGCCGGCTGGTTCGCCCTGTTCGCGGCCTGCCTGCTGGTGACCCGACCACGGCAGGTGCCGCCGGCCCCGGCGACGCAGGACTTCGGCGGCGACGAGCCGCCCGCCGTCGTCAGCCTGCTCGCGCACGGCTGGGAGGTGACCGACGCGGCCGCCCGGTGCACCGTGCTCGACCTGGCGGCGCGGCGGCTGTTCGAGCTGCGCCAGCCCGGCGACGACCCGCGGCAGACCACGATTCACCTGCGGCGGGACACCGCCCTCACCGGTCCGAGCCTCACCCGCTATGAGCGGCGCGTCTTCGACCGGGTGAGCGCGCTTGCCTCGGGTGGGGTGCTCCCGCTGACCGCGCTGGCCTTCCGTGACGAGGGCCAGGCGAAGACCTGGATGAGGAAGCTGCGGGCGGAGGTGATCGCGGATGCCCGGCAGCGCGGCCTGTCACGCCGCCGGTTCGACCGGGACGTCCTGACGGTGCTGACGGCCGCCGCGGCGCTCGTCGCGCTGGCCGTGGCGGTGGCGGCGGCGCACTACTCCCACCGCGCGCACGGCGTCGGCCACCAGGTGAGCTCTCACGGGGGCGGCCACTCCCACAGCGGGGACGGACCCGGGTGGCTGAGCGCCGCCGTCGTCACCTTCGCGATGCTCGCCGCCATCGCGCACACTCAGCGCGGCGAACGCGACACCCCGGCGGGCCGGGCAGTGGCGGCCCGCTGGCTGGGCCTGCGGGAGTTCCTGCACGGCGACGAGGCGTTCCGCGAGCTGCCGCCGGCGGCGGTCGCGGTATGGGACCGCTACCTGCCCTACGGCTGCGCCCTCGGCCAGACCCATACCTGCGACGAGACGATCGATCCCGGCATGGGCGACCGCACGCGGGTGTGGTCCTCGCTCGGCGGCGGTTGGCACCGCGTCCGGGTGCACTACCCGTGGTTCTGGGGCCGGTACGGCAAGAAGCCGCTGCCGGTCGGCGCGTGGGCTGCGGTGTGCCTGCTGGCCGGCCTCGCCGTGCTGGGCTACCGCGGCACGGCCCTGGACCGCCCCGGTGGGACCGGCAACGGTCTGGTCGCCGAGGCCAGCCTGCTCGTCGGGCTGTATCTCGTAGTGCGCGGGGTGTACCGGCTCGTGCGCGTCAGCGCGGACGTGGCGGCGCCGGTGACTCTCGTCGGCGAGGTGCTCTGGCACCAGAGCTGGCGGTCGGCCAACGAGCAAACCGTGCTGTACTACCTGGCTGTTGACGACGGCCACCGCGACCGGTCGGGGCGGCCCAGCACGACGGCCTGGGGCGCGCCGCGGGAGCTGCGCCATTCCTGCCAGGTCGGCGACGTGGTCCGGCTGCGCGCGCACCGCTGGACCCGCCGCGTTCTGGAGATCACCGTCGTCGAGCCGGGCCGGGCCCGCCAGCTGCTCGACCTCGAGCGCGCCGAGTCGACCGAGGGGCTGATCACCGAAGCAATGGGCATCGCGCCGCCTGGCCGGCGGCGGGCCGGCGGCGCGGCGCTGCTGCCGGCGGCGGGCAACCTGCTGACCATCGACGAGATCAGCCGCGCTGTCGGCCAGCGGGTGATCGCGCGGCCAGGCCCGACCATAGCCTGGCCGGCGCCGTTGTCCCTCCAGCTGTACGAGGTCAACGGGCGGGTGGCGGTGCACGTAGCCGTGACGACTGGCCTCACGGCCCGGCTCGCGCTGCGCGCCCGCCACGCCGGCACACCGCTGAGCGGGCTCGGCGACGAGGCCTACCTGGGTGACCATTGGGCCATCGCCCGCAGCGGTGAGAATGCGGTCACTGTCCAGGTCGATCCAGGGGCGGGCCCGCTGCCCCCGGGCCACCTGCCTTGGCTCTTGTGGACCGCCGCCGGCCGCCTGTCCGCCCAGCAGCCGTGCCCCGATCTTCCCGACGCCTCCGGCCGGTAGGCGAGCTACCTCATCGTGGCCTGACCAGGCGGCACCACCCTGACCGGCCCCGGAGCACCTGGCGCTCTGCGTAGAGCACTCGCCCAGGACTCCGATGATTACCTTCTGTGCGTGCGCGATCACGATGGTTCGCGCCAAGCCCTGGTCGCAAAAGTAACATCAACAAGGGTGCATGACCTGTCAGAGGGTGGCCGCAACCGTGGCTCCCAGTTCCCAGCAGGCGTCTCGTGACGCCTGGTCCAACGCGCCTATGACGCGGACGGGCGGCAGGACCTGCTTCCACCGGAGGCCCGCGCGTGCAGCTCCGATCATCGCCTTCGACGCACCAGTCGGATGCTTGGCGTATCCTATGGGATACGCCAAGACGTCGGGGAGGGAAGGCGAGTGGAGCAGACCCCAGGCCACCTGATCGAACAGGCTCGGCTGGAGGCAGGACTCTCGGGGGCCGAACTGGCTCGGCGCGCAGGGACTTCCCGGCCAACCCTGGCCGCGTACGAGCACGGAACGAAGTCGCCGACGCTCGATACCGCGGCACGTCTGCTGGCCGCCGCGGGTTTCCGGTTCGACATAGGCGCTGTGCCCTCCTTCGTGGACCTGGCCGACGAGCGTGGCCGTCCTTTCTCCGTGCCCGACCGCCTGCCGCGGCTGCCGGTGCGCCAGGCACTGGCGCGGGTGCGGCTGCCGGTTCATCTCAACTGGTCCGACCCCGAGCGGGTCTATGAACTCTCGGACCGCCGGCAGCGTCATCGGGTATACGAGATCGTCCTGCGCGAGGGCCTGCCCGCGGACCTCCTCACCTATGTCGACGGTGTCCTGCTGGTCGATGCGTGGCCGGACCTGGTCCTGCCGGCGGCCATCCGACGAGCCTGGGAACGGATCGTCCTCGTGTGATCACATCCTTCCAACGATCCATCGCCGCGATGTTCTTCAGCCTGGACGAAAGCGCCGGTTTCGCGGTCGCCGGTGGCGCGGCACTCATTACCCGAGCTCTGGTAAACAGATCGACGCGAGATGTCGATCTTTTCACCGCAGCCCCGCCGGTCGTGCCGATCCGCGACGTGGTGATTGCGTTCACCCGGGCCGCGGTCGCCAAGGGATGGCGGGTCCAGCAGTTGCGCCTGTCGGACAGCTTCGCCCGCCTCACGATCGAAGCTGACGGAGAGGTGACGATGGTGGATCTCGGCCTCGACAGCCCACCTGACGAGCCGCCGAGCACCACCGAGCTGGGCCCGACACTCGCCGCCCGCGACCTGGCCGCCCGCAAAGTACTCGCCCTCTTCGGCCGGGCCGAGGCCCGGGACTTCACCGACGTCCGCGACTTGGCCGACGTCTACCCCAAGGACGAGCTGTTACGGCTCGCTCGCGCCCAGGACGCGGGCTTCGACCTCGGTGTTTTCGCCGACATGATCGGAACAGCCGGCCGCTACTCCGACGACGAGCTGAACCTGTCCACGCACGACGCCGCGCAACTACGCCGATTCTTCCGAGACTGGCGCGAAGAACTTCAGAACGGCTGATGAGACTCCGCCTCGGACCGTCGAGGCGGCGGCCGGGCTTCACGATGACCCGCAAGTTACGACGACTACGCTCTGCGAGTGCGCGAGCACTATGATTGGCGTCAACTTCTGGTCAAAAAAAGTGCTTCAAAGCCCCTGACATGTAGCCGATGTTGGCCGGCGTCCCGAGCAGGTAGCCGTCGGCGGCCAGCACATCGACCGCAGTGGCCGCCAGGGCCGGGCGGACGACGACCTCCACCCCCTCGATCGCCTCGTCCCTGGCTCCGGCGAGCACCGCCTCCAAGATCGCCTGCATGGACGGCGACGGGGTATGGTGAACGATCAAGAGCGTCGACACCGGGGCAACGCTACAGCGCTCGGCTTCGCGCCGAGGCGCTCTCTGCCCACCGGGGTACCACAACCGATGCCTCGGGCTACAAAGCGCCGAGCCGACCCGGTGGCCAGCGGCGGCACCCGTTCGGCCCGCTCAGCCGACCGGCAGCGCCAGGCCCGCTGCTGCCGGCGGCGGGTGCTCAGCCGGGTGCCCGACGCCGGAGAGGAGCTCGTCGGTGGGATCCGCCTCCATCGGCTCGCCGGCTAGCGCCCGGCGTAGTTTCTCGCGATCCAGCACGCCTTCCCAGCGGGCGACGACTAGAGTCGCCAGGCTGTTCCCGCAGACGTTGGTGAGCGCGCGGCATTCCGACATGAACTTGTCGATCCCGAACAGCAGCATGATGCCGGCGACCGGGATGGTGCCGACTGTGGAGAGGGTCGCGGCCAGCACGATGAACCCGGATCCGGTGACGCCGGCAGCGCCCTTCGAGGTCAGCAGCAACACCCCGATGATCCCGAGTTGCTGGCCCAGCGACAGGTGCACGTCCAGCGCCTGCGCGATGTACAGCGACGCCAGTGTCAGGTAGATGCAGGTGCCGTCGAGGTTGAACGAGTACCCGGTCGGCACCGTCAGGCCGACGATCTGCCGGGGCGCCCCGGCGAGCTCGAGCTTGCGCATGACCTGCGGCAGCACCGACTCGGACGACGAAGTGCCCAGCACCACCAGCAGCTCCGCCCTCAGGTACCGCAGGAGCTTGAACATGTTGATCCCGCAGGCCTTCGCGATACCGCCGAGCACGACGAGAACGAAGAACAACGAGGTCCCGTAGAAGATGGCGATCAGTTCGCCGAGGCTGGTGAGTGTGTGCAGGCCGTACTTCCCGATCGTGTAGGCCATCGCCCCGAACGCGCCGACGGGCGCGGCGTACATGACGATCCGCAGCACCTGGAAGATGACCTTGCCGAGCCGGTCGACGGCCACCCCGATCGGGGTGGCGGCGGGGCCGACGAGCTTAAGCGCGATCCCGAACAGCACCGCGAAGAACAGCACCTGCAGGACGTTCCCTTCGGCAAACGCCCCAACGATGCTGCTCGGCACGAGATCGGACAGGAAGGTGCCCCAGCCCTGGTCCTCGCCCTGGCTGACGTAGCCGGCCACGGTCTTCGACACCTTGAGCGCGGCGGGGTCGGCGTGGACGCCGTCGCCCGGCCGTAACACGTTCATCACGACCAGTCCGAGCATCAGCGCCGCAGTCGTGACGACCTCGAAGTAGCCGAGGGCCTTGAGCCCGACCCGGCCGACCCGCCGGATGTCGTCGATCTGAGCGATCCCTCCGACGACCACGCAGAACACGATCGGCGTGATGATCATCTTGATGGCGTCGACGAATGTGGTGCCCAACGGCTGCAGGTCCACGCCGACGCCCGGAGCGTAAGTGCCGACCACGACACCGGCCGCGATGCCGAACAGGACCCATGGATACAGCTGCCGGTACCACCGGCGACGCCCGGTGCCGGCGGTGCGCGGCCCGACGGCGGTCAGTGAACTGGCCGCGGGCTGGCTCGGCGTTTCTGGCTGAGGGATCGGTCTTGACGCAGGCATCGGTCCTCCTCGCGAGGCGGCCGGCAACCGCCGGCGGCCATCCGCTCTTCGATGCCGAGTACGGTGACGCCCCTCACTACCGAAAACGCTCTTTCGTTCATAACGGTCGTGACCGGCGATCTCGACGGCGCTGGACGTCCGGCCGGCAGCAGCGACACTGGTCGGGTGGATGCAAGCTGGTTACGCCCGCGGCTTCGTCACCGCAGCGTCGCGACGCAGGTTCTGGTCCTGCAGGTGACGGTCATCATGCTGCTTGTCGTGGCCGCTGCGGGTGCGCTGGTGGTGGACGCCCGGCACGACGCGGACCGCGATGCCCGAACGTGGGCACTCGCCGTCGCGCAGAGCTTCGCCGACTCCCCCGGTCTGCTGGCGGCGTTTCGGACGCCCGACCCGAGCTCGCCGTTACAGCCTCGTGCGGAGGCGGCCAGGCACGACACCGGCGTCGACTTCGTCGTCGTCATGACCCCGAGCGGCCTGCGCTATACCCATCCGGATCCCAGCCAGATCGGCCGCCCGTTCCGGGGGCATATCGAGACGGCCGTGCGCGGACGCGCGTTCACCGAGACGTACACCGGCACCCTCGGGCCGTCGGTGCGGGCCATCGTGCCGGTCTTCGACGAGCATCGCCACGTGGTGGCGCTGGTGGCCGCCGGGATCACCGTGAACCGGGTCGGCCAGACAGTGCGTGCCAAGCTCATCGTGCTGGTCAGCGCCGCGGTCGTTGCCCTGCTGCTCGCCGCCGGCGGCACCGTCCTGGTCAGCCGCCGGCTACGCCGGCAGACCAGAGGACTGGGTCCGGAAGAGCTCACTCGGATGTACGAGCATCATGACGCCGTGCTGCACGCGGTGCATGAAGGGCTGCTCGTCGTGGACCACCACGGCCGGTTGGTACTGGCGAACGACGAGGCGGTGCGCCTGCTGGACCTTCCGCCCGACGCCGCGAGCCGGCCGGTCACCAGCCTCGGCGTCGACGGTTCGCTGGCTGACCTGCTCACCTCGGGACGGGTGGCGAGCGACGAGGTGCACCTGAGCGGCGACGTTGTGCTCGCGGTGAACCAGCGGCAGACGGTCCGGGCCGGCCGGGTGCTGGGCACCGTCACCACCCTGCGGGACACCACGGAGCTGCGGGCGCTCACTGGCGAGCTGGAGGAGATCCGCGGGTTCAGTGAGGCGCTGCGGGCGCAGGCACACGAGGCGGCGAACCGCCTGCACGCGGTCGTCACCCTGGTCGAGCTGGGACGCGGGCCGGAAGCGGTCCAGTTCGGCACCGCCGAACTGGCCGCGTCGCAGGTGCTCACCGACCGCCTGTTGGCCGCCGTCGACGAGCCGGTGCTGGCCGCGCTCCTGCTCGGTAAGGTCGCCCAGGCACACGAACGGGGCGTCCAGCTGCACATCAGCGGCGACACGGCCGTGTGCACCGCCTTTGTCGAGCCCCACGCCCTGATCACCGTGGTCGGGAACCTGGTGGACAACGCGATCGAGGCCGCCCTTGCCGGCGTTCCGCCGCGCCGGGTCGTGGTCAGCATCTGTAGCGACGACGACGACCTGGTGGTCCGGGTTGCCGACACTGGCGCCGGCATCGAGGAGGCGAACCTCGAGGCCGCCTTTCAACGCGGCTGGTCGACGAAGACCGCCGATGCGCTGCACGGCCGTGGCCTCGGGCTCGCCCTCGTCCGCCAGGTAGTGCGCCGGCACGACGGCGAGATCGACGTCGGTCGGGACGACGGGGGCAGCGGGGGCGACAGTGTTGGTCGGGCCGGAGGCGCCGTCTTCACCGTGCGGTTCCCCCGGCCCGCCGGGCCCGCGACGCCGACCGGGGGCCGGACGTGAGGCCGGATGTCGATGAGCCGATCCGCACGCTCGTCGTCGAGGACGATCCGCTGCTGGCCGAGGCGCACCGGACATTCGTGCAGCGAGTACCCGGGTTCGCGGTCGCTGGCGTCGCGGGCCACGGGGCAGAGGCCCTGCGGTTCGTCGCCCAGCACCAGATTGACCTGGTGCTCCTCGACTTCTACCTGCCCGACATCAGCGGCCTCGAGGTGTGCCGTTCGCTGCGCGCCCACGGCGCGGCGGTCGACGTCATCGCGGTGACGTCGGCCCGCGACCTCGACGTCGTCCGGACCGCACTCGCGTACGGGGTGGTCCAGTACCTGCTCAAGCCCTTCAGTTTCGCCACATTCCGGGACCGTCTGGAGCGCTACGCCGACTACCGCCGCCAGATGTCCCGCGCCGGGCCGGCCATCGACCAGCGTGGCCTGGACCGGGCGTTCGCCGCACTGCGTGACCCGGCGGACCCTCGGGCCCCCAAAGGGCTCTCCGCCGAGACTCTGGCCACGGTCGTCCGGCATCTGCGCACGGACGGCGGCAACCTGGCCGCGGCCAACGTCGCCGCCGCCGTCGGCATCTCCCGCGTGACAGCAGGCCGGTACCTCGAGCACCTCGCCGCCCAGCATCTCGCCGACCGCACGCCCCGCCACGGCGGCACCGGCCGGCCCGAGTACCTCTACCGCTGGTCGGGCGACTAGGCCGACTCGGCGGGCAGGCCGGCCGCCACCCAGTCCTCGATGCCCTCGCGGTACTTGCGGACGTTGGAATAGCCGAGCGTCGTGAGCCGGTCGGCGACGCGCCCGCCGTTCGGGCAGGCCGGGTTGGAGCAATAGGTGACGATGGCGGCGGCGTGATCCGGTCGCACAACGGCCGGTTCGCTTTGTTACCGGTCGGCGCACACGCTGTGACCAGCCTCGGCGCCACAACCGCCGCTGCCACGCCTGGACTCCCCAAGGTCGAACAAGGCGGAAGCCCGATAGTGGCTCGATCCCGCGACTCGGGTGTTCGAGCGAGGGTGTCGTCAACTTTCCGCATAGAGATCCGACGGGCCGACAAGCATGATGTCGGGTGACTCGGCAGCGGCGGTTGCTAGCCGCTCGCTGAAGCCCGCGGCGCTGAAGCAGAGGAGCCGTGCGGTCGGCGCGCCCGGGCGGCCCTGGCCACTGAGCAGGTCCCGGACCCGCCTGAGCCGATCGAGGTGGGCGAGGCCCATGGTCTCGCCCCATTTTGCCTCACCGACCGCCACGAGGCGTTCCTGCGCCTGGTCGTCGTCGAAACCAAAGGCAACGACGTCGAGCTGGTGGCTGGCGCGAGCCGACGGATCGTTGACGACGCCCGAGGTGACCCGGCTGACGAGCCCCGCGCCAATCCGTTCCGGCGCGGCGTGGTGCGCGGTCCAGTATCGGCACACCTGCTCGAAATGCGGACCGAGAACATTGCCGACGAATCGGCGCTGGCCGATCCGCCAGAGCTGGGCGAGCCGGCGGGCACCCCGTGCGTGTTCCAGATCGGACCACATAGGTCGCATCACGGCGTGGTAAAAGGTTACCAGCGGCTCGGCAATGCGGAACTGTGTGCGGTTGTCGCGAAACGCGTCGGGCTCTCGAGTGATCAGTCCGCAGTCAGCCAGAACGGTGAGCGGATGGGCAAGGTCGCCCGACTTCCGCCCGAGGTAGGACGCAATGCCGCCACGCGACGCGTTGCCTTCGGCAATCGCTGCCAGGACCGAGTGGTAGAGCGCGGTGTCACGCAGATCCGGCTCATCGGCGAGCAGGTAACGACCCTCACGGAAGAGCGCGCTGGTCGGCGAAAGAACAGTGCGGGTAACCCAGGCGTCGAAGTCGTCGGGGCCCACCCGGACACCGCCGCGGTGATCGGCGCCGCGCTCGCGGCCAAGGCCGACGGGCTGGGGCATCGACGGATCGCCCGCACGGCTGGACCAGCCGGCCGAGACAGTTGTGCGGCTGGTTACGCCGCTTCGCCGCCCGGGTGGAGCAGGTCCGGGGTGGTGTTCACCGAGTGGTGTCGGGCGCTAGCCCCGGACTCGGTGCCGCCCAACCCAGCCGGTCCGCGTGGGCGGAGGCTCGCCGCGATCACTACGGCCGCGCAGGCGCTGGCCGCCTCGAACCCGGCATCCGCCTTCACGTCATCCACCGTGGAATGCGCCGCGAAGTCCGGCTCGACGGCGGCGGGCGGCTCTGGCTTAACGACGACGCCTACGGCTCCCCGACGACGCCGGGAGTCCGCCACCGGTGGCAGGACGTGCGCCGCGGGGTTTCTGGCGCATCGACCTCGCCGAGAGCACCGCGCGACGACTTCCGCAACAATCCCTCCTTCATCGTTCAGCGAGCGTCTGTTTGAAGCCGAAGGTCGGCACCAGGCTCGGGTCGCTGAACGCGGTGATGCGGGCGATCCGGGTGCCGATCAGGGTCAGCACCTGGACACCGTATGCCTCGTACCGGCCGTTGCCCGCGCGCTCGTAGATGATGAGGGCGGGCTGGCTGTTGGCTTGGGTGGGCACCATTCGCCATTGGCCCTTGATGCGCAGTACCCGCTTGGCCAGGAAGGCCAGGACGGCCTGCTGGCCGGTGAACCAGGTCGGGATCGGCGGCATCTCCAGCTCGACATCGGCCCGCAGCAGGGACACCAGAGCGTCGGGGTCGGCCTGGGTGAACGCGTCGACGTAGGTGTCGAGCAGGGCTCGCTGGGTGTCTTCGTCCGGCTCGACCAGGTCGTCTTCGACCGGTCCGGCCTCGGCCAGCCGCGTCCGGGCGCGGCGCAGCGCGCTGTCCACCGCCGCGCTCGTTGTGTCCAGCATCTCGGCGACCTCGGTCGTGGAGAACGCCAGCACGTCGCGCAACGTGAGCACGGCCCGCTGCCGCGCGGACAGGTACTGGAGCGCGGCGACGAAGGCGAGTCGTACCCCGGTCCTGCCGGCAACGATGGTGGCTGGGTCGGCGATGTCGGACAGGCCGAACAGTGCGTCGGGTGCGGGCTGGAGCCAGGCGACCGATGGCTCGCCGGGAGCGAGGGCCACCCGGTGGTCGTCCGAGGGGGCGCCCAACCCTGACGGCAATGGCCGCCGCGACCGGGTTTCCAGCTCCGTCAGGCAGGTGTTTGTCGCGATCTTGTACAGCCACCGTCGCACCGAGGAACGGCCCTCGAACCGGCCAAGCCCGCGCCAGGCCCGCAGGTAGGTCTCCTGCACGAAGTCCTCGGCATCGTGGATCGAGCCGAGGAGGCGGTAGCAGTGGGCGAGCAACTCGGGTCGGAACGGCTCGACCAGCGCGGCGAACGCGGCGTTCTCGGCGGACTTGGCGGCCATCCCGGCTTCTCCCGACTGTGCGGCAACGTTCACTCTGTGGCCCCCGCTCAGCCGACCGGGCGCAAGCCGGCGCCGCTGACCTGGTACTCGGCAGCACTGCCAGGGTCCGCGGCGAGCTGCAGGACGGCCTTGGCGACGTGCTCCGCAGACAGGATCGGCTGCAAGCGCTCGACGAAACTGTCGGGGCCGACGCCGTCGCGCTCGGCATAAGCCGCGATCCCGACCGAGCCGACGCCGCCGGCCGGGGTCATGTAAGGAAGCAGCGTGACGAACCGGATGCCCAGCGCGGCCCGCTTCGACTCGTCGGCCCCGTACCCCGCGATGTAGCGGACCGCTGCCTTGGCGCTGGCGTATCCGCCGCTGAGCGGGGAGCCGCCCAGGACGGCGCCGCTGGACATCGCGACGACCACGCTGCCCGGCGCCAGCGGCTCGCTCAGGGCGGCCCGCGTCCAGGTGAAGGCGTGTCGCGTGTCGGCATGCCAGTTTCGGCTGAACGTCTCCCAGGTCTGCTCGTGCACGGGCGCCATGTAGGGCGTGACCCCGGCGTTGAGCACCAGCAGGCCGGGACGGTGTTCGCGGATCAGGTCCCGAGCGAGTGTCTCGTCGGTGGCGTCGGCGACGATGGGTGTGAAGGCCTCGCCGAGCTCGTCGCCCACGGCGCGCAGTTCCCGCTCGTCGCGGGCGATGCCGAGGACGCGGGTGTCCGCGGCCACGAAGGCGGCGGCGATCGCCCGGCCGAAGCCGCGGCTCGCACCGGTGACGACGGCGGTCGGGAAGGGAACGGACATCGGATACTCCGAGCGGGCTGGTCGGGTTCGGTCCGGATCGAGACCAGCCGTCCGAAGAGAACCCGTCGGGGACGGGGAGTGATGTGAGGCACAGCGAGGCTGCGACCCACGCTCGTCATGTGCCGAGACGGCGGATCAGATGTTCAGGTGCTCGACGGTGAGCACGATCTTGCCGAAGGTTTGACCGGTCTCGCCGATCTCGTGGGCTTTCGCGGCCTGCTCCAGCGGCAGCACGGTTCTGACGTGCGGACGCAGCCGGCCGGCCCGAACCAGTTCGACGAGTGCCGAAAGGCCCGCGTAGTCGGGTTCGACGAGGGTGAACCCGGCATGGATCCCGAGTTGCTCGGCCTGTGGTCGCAGGGCGTCGTCCGCCGGCGACGCGAGCGAGATCAGCGTTCCGCCTCGACGCAGCACGCGCAGCGAGCGAGGGCCGTAGTCGCCACCGACACTGTCGAGCACGACGTCTACTGGGTCGATGGCGGTGGTGAAGTCGGTGGTCCGGTAGTCGATGATCTCGTCTATCCCGAGACCGCGCAGGAAATCGTGCTTGGCCGGGCTTGCCGTGCCGATGACGTAGCCGCCGCGTGCCTTGGCGATCTGCACCGCGATGTGCCCGAAACCGCCGGCGGCGGCGTGAATCAGCACCCGCTGTCCCGGCTCCAGGTGGACGGTCTCGGTCAGGCACTGCCATGCGGTGAGTCCGACCAGCGGCAGCGCGGCGGCCTCGACGTGGTCGACCTCGTCCGGTTTGCGCGCGAAGTGCCGGGCCGGACCGGTGACGTACTCGGCATACCCGCCCGCCTGACGGGGGAACGCGGGCATCCCGAACACCGCGTCCCCCGCCCGATAGAGGGTGACGCCGAGGCCGACCGCCTCCACCACCCCGGAGACGTCATGGCCGAGCACCGCCGGCTCGTCCCACATCCGGAGCCCGCCCGCGACCCGGGACTTCCAGTCCGTCGCGTTCAACCCGGCGGCGTGCACGCGAACGAGAATTTCGGTCGGGCCTGGCACCGGCGTGTCGACCTCGATCTCGGTCAGGACTTCGGGCCCGCCCCACGATCGGGCACTGATCGCCTTCATCCGCCGTGGTGTCGTCTCGGTCATCCGCACTCCAGAATTGGTTGATCCGGTTGGCTCGTCAGCGCCATGCGTCGGCGGATTGCTCGGCGTAGGCCTTCAGCGTCCGGGCGGGGTTGCCGGTGATCCGCTCCACCGTGCCGGTCACCGGGCTGTTCGCGCCGTCGCGGATCAGCTCGAACAGCGCCGACTGCCAGGTGATCACGGTGTCGGACGCGCCGCCGTGCCGCAGGTCGTTGGCGAACCCGCCCGGGGTGAGTGGGACGTAGCGCAGGTCGCGGCCTGCCGCGGCGCCCAGCAGCGCCACCACCTCGCCGTGGGTGAGTGCCTCGGGGCCGGTCAGCGTGTAGTGGTTGCCCGCGTGGCCGTCCTCGGTGAGCGATGCGGCCGCCACCAGGGCGATGTCGCGCGTATCGACGAAGCTCACGGCGGCATCACCTGCCGGCAGCGCGAGACGTCCGTGATCGCGCAGGCTCTCGGCGAAGAGGCTGCTGAAGTTCTGCATGAACCAGTTCGGCCGCAGAATCGTCCAGTCCAGGCCCGACTCGCGCACCTGCTGCTCCCAGAGGGCCATGGGTATGACGTCCGGCAGAGCGTCGACGCCCAGGATCGACAACAGCACGACCCGGCGCACTTCCGTCGCCGCGGCCAGCAGATCGCGCACCAGCACGGGCGCGTCCGGTTCGGCGTACGGGCCCACCACGTACAGCGCGTCGACACCAGCCAGCGCGGGCTGCCAGGTCGCGCGCTGCGCCCAGGCGAAATGCACGGCTGCACCAGGGCCCGGTGCGGTGTGACGGGTCGCCGCGCGCACCTCGACACCCCGGGCGGCCAGCGTTTCGACGAGGGGCTGTCCGGTCTTTCCGGTCGCTCCGACCACCAGCACGCTCATCCGCTCTCCCAGGTCTGTAGGTCTGTTCGACCGAGCGTAGGAACGGATGCCGAGATGATGAATGCGTAGCAGTCCGGCAAACATGTCCGATCGTCCTGGCCCACGGGTACTGTGATCTCGTGGATGTCCTGGCGGACGCGCTGCTGGCGATGCGGACCGGGCGACCGAGGTCGGCCCGCACGGAGGGACGGGCGCCCTGGGCGTTCCGGTCTCCCGAGTTCATGGGCACCACGTTCCACGTCGTGCTGCAGGGAGCCTGCTGGCTGTTGACGCCGTCGTCCGACACCGCACCGTCCGGCACTGCACCGCTCGCCATGGGCCCGGGCGACGTGGTGTTCCTGCGCAGGGGCAGTGCGCACGTGCTCGCCGATCACCCGGCCAGTCCGCTGCGGGAGTTCGCGCCGCAACGTGACGACGGGACCAGCCCGATCGGGCATGTGCGCTTCGATGGACCAGGTGCCGTCTCGGTCTTGCTGTGCGGTGCCTACGAGCTCGACGTCGCCCGCCCGCATCCGTTGCTGAACGAGCTGCCGGACGTGTTCCACCTGCCGGCCCGTCGCTCGCAGCCCGCGGAGTTGCGCGGGCTGATCGACCTGCTGGGCCACGAGCTCGACGACTCGCACCCGGGACGCGACGGCATCGTCCCGGCGCTGGTCGATGCGATGCTGCTGTACATCCTGCGTGCCTGGGTCGAGCAGTCCGTGCACGCGGGCGCGCCTTCCGGGTGGGCCGCGGCGCTGACCGACACCGCGATCAGCAAGGCGCTGGAGCGCATCCACGCCGAGCCCGCTCGACGCTGGACGGTCGAGGACCTCGCTGCGACCGCGTCGCTGTCGCGCTCGGTGTTCGCCCGGCGCTTCACCGACCTCATCGGCCAGCCGCCACTGAACTACCTCACCTGGTGGCGGATGACGATCGCGGCCCGCCTACTACGCGATTCGACGGCACCGCTGGCCTCGGTGGGTCGCAGAGTCGGGTACTCCTCCGAGTTCGCGTTCGCCAAGGCATTCCGACGCGAGTTCGGCCTCGCCCCGGGTCAGTACCGGCGCGGAGGCCCCGGCATCGCTCCGCCGCGGATCCCACGGTCACCGACGCGATCCGACGACGACGATCGGCTGGTCCGGTCGCGCTAGCGCGACCGGACACGAGCGAGCACCTGTTACGCGGCCGGCCCGGCCGTGACGCACATCACCCTGCCGAGTTCCGGCTGCGCGACGGATTCTCCGCCGGTGCCTGGTCTTGATGCGGACCGAACCTGACCATCACGCCACGGCGTGTCCGGTCTGCACCACCACAGACACGAGGAGAACGCCATCATGGCGACGATCGCAGGCAAGGCAGTTCTGGTCACCGGGGCCAATCGCGGCATCGGGCGGGAGCTCGTCGCGGAAGCCTTGAAGAGGGGCGCGGAACGGGTGTATGCCGGGACGCGCGTGCCGTTGGACCACTCCGACGGGCGCGTCATTCCGCTGGCCCTGGACGTGACCGACGCGGAGCAGATTCAGGGTGCCGTCGACGAAGTCGAGTCCCTCGACGTCCTCATCAACAATGCCGGCATCGCTGCCTACGACGACTTGAGCGATCGTTCCGCGCTCGACCGGCACCTCGCCGTCAACCTCTTCGGCACGTACGGCGTGATCCAGGCATTCCTGCCGTTGCTGACCCGTTCCGGGGGTGCCATCGTCAACAATCTATCGGTGAACGCCTTCGCTCCGCTGCCGCTCATTCCGGCCTACTCGGTCTCGAAGGCGGCCGCGTTCTCCCTGACGCAGTCTCTGCGCACTCTGTTGGCCAGCCGAGGTGTACACGTCCATGCCGTGATGACAGGCATCGTGGACACCGAGATGAGCCGAGGGGTGGACATCCCGAAGGCTTCCCCGGAGTCCGTCGCGCGGGCGATTTTCGACGGAGTGGAGAAGGACGAGGAGGACATCTTCCCCGATGCCATGGCCGAGTCCCTGGCTGAGAGCTGGCACCACGGCGCGACGAAGACGCTCGAGCGCCAGTATGCGGCGCTCGCCGCAGAAGTGCTGGCCCAGTCATAGGCGAAGGCTCGCCGCGACAACGAATGGAGAAAGCGATGCCCCTCGAAAACAAGAACGCGATCATCTACGGGCGGCCGGAGCGACTGGCGGTGCGGTGGCCCGCGCGTTCGCTCGCGACGGCGCACGCGTCTTCCTGACCGGACGAGACCGGGGCGCCGTCGATGCGCTCGCGAAGGAGATCTCGGCTGCCGGTGGAGTGGCCGAGACGGCGCGGGTCGACGCGCTCGACGAGGAGGCCGTGGAAAGCCACCTCGATGCCGTCGTGCGGAAAGCTGGGACGATCGATATCTCATTCAATGCCATCGGAATCCCACAGCAGGGCATTCAAGGTATCCCACTCACCGAACTCTCGCTGGAGAGCTTCTCACTGCCGATCACCACCTATCCGCGGGCTCACTTCCTGACGGCAAGAGCGGCCGCGCGTCGCATGATCGAGCAGCGATCCGGTGTCATCTTGATGCACACTCCGGAGCCGGCCCGCCTGGGTGTGCCATTGATCGGAGGCATGGGCCCGGCCTGGGCAGCGCTCGAGGGCTCAATCGCGGGCTCTCGGCGGAGTGGGCGCAGCACGGCGTCCGCGCCGTTTGCCTGCGCACGACAGGCATGCTGGAGACAGAGACGATCGACGTCGTCTTCGCCCTACACGGCAAGGCGCACGGAATCACGTCAGAGCAATTCACGGCCCTCATGGCGAGCATGACCCACAGGAAGGGCCTGACAACGCTCACCGAGTTCGCTGACGTCGCGGCCTTCGTAGCCTCCGACCAGGCGGCCGCCATGACCGGGACCGTCGTCAACCTGACCGGCGGAGTCATCGTCGACTAGCACGCAGCGTCGACCAGCACGGAAGCCGTAGACATTCCGGTGTTCGGGAGCCGGAGGGCTCCGGAATGTCTACGGCTCTCCGGGCTCTCGAGTGGAGGAACTCACATGAATGACCCCATTGTCGTCACCGGCGCCAGCGGCCGAGTCGGCCACGACGTTGCCGACCGGCTCTTGTCGGCGGGTCACCCGGTGCGGGTCGTGGGGCGCCACGCTCGGAAGCTGGCTGCGCTGGGCGAGCGCGGCGCGCAGGTCCGAATCGGGTCGTTTCAGGATCGGACATTTCTCGCCGACGCCTTTCGCGGGGCGCGGGCCGCGTTCGTTCTGACGCCGGTGGACGTCTCCCTGCCGGACATCAATGCCGAGCAGCGCCGGAACGTGCTCGGAATCGCGGCGGCGATCCGGGACGCCGGCATCGATCACGTAGTCACGCTCAGCAGCTGAGGGGCCGAGGTACCGGAGGGCATCGGCGGAATCATCGCCTGCCACTGGGTGCTGCTCCGCTCGTACCTGTCGGCGACCGGCAACCGAGCGGCCTGATCCACGAATCCTTGTCAGGCCGCCGCTGTTCCCACCCGACCACGCGGAGCAGAGCTCGGCGGGATGGTGAGGACGGCCTTGCCGTCGACCTGTCCGTCCGCGAGCGCGGCCAGTGCCTGGTTGACGTCGGCCCAGTCGGCCTGGAGCCCGACGTGCGGGCGGAGCCGGGCCGTGGCGGTCAGCCGCACGAGCGTGGCGAGGTCGCGGCCGATCGTGTGGGGGTCGGCGTAGGAGAAGTACGTTCGGAGCGTGACGTTCTCGTGTCCGATGAAGTCGATCAGGCGCAGCGGCGTCGGTTCGGGGTCGGAGGCACCGATCAGGACGATCGTGGCGCCGGGGGCCGACTTCGCGACGGCGCCGGCGAGGTGGGAGCCGCCCACGACGTCCAGGACGGCATCGAACAGCCCGTCTGCCTCGGCGGCGTCGGCGACCACGGCGGCCGCGCCGAGGGCGAGTAGCGCTTCGGCGGTGTGGGAACGGCGGGTCACCGCGACTACGTCGGCGCCGGCGCGGGCGGCGAGCTGCGTGGCGAATCGGCCGACCCCGCCGGCGGCACCGGTGACGAGAACCCGCCGGCCCAGCATGGGCCCTCCGAGTTCGACGGCACGCAGCGCGGTGCGGCCGGCCATGCCGAGCGTCGTCGCTTCCGCTGCGCTGACGGTGGTGGGGAGTTCGGCGAGCCGGTCGACGGGAACGGCGACCCGCTGGGCCCATCCGGCCTGTTCGACGAGGGCCGCGACCCGCGCCCCGGCGGGCGGGCCGCCGTCGACCGCCGGCATGACGACGGTGCCGGCGATCTCCTGTCCGGGGCGCCAGCCGGCCGGGCGGGCGGCGAGCAGCGCCAGCTCGCCGCGGTTGAGCGAGAATGCCTCCACCGCGACCACCACTTCGTCCGGCTCGGGCTTCGGCTCCGGCAGCTCGGCCTGGAGCCGCACCCGACTTGGCCCGTCCGGCGTGCTCACGATCCCGCGCACAGGTCCTCCTGCAGCACATCCCGAATGTTCGACGCGTCCAGACAATCGCCGCCGACGTCGTCGAACAAGACCGGATCGGACTGCGTGACAATCACCAGAAGTGATCGGTCGAAGGGGGCGTATGGAGATCCGCCAGCTGCGGTACTTCGTCACCGTCGCGGAACTCGAGCACTTCGGACGCGCCGCGGAGGCGCTGCACGTCGTCCAGCCCGCCGTCAGTCAGGCCGTCGCCCGCCTCGAGCGCGAGATCGGCCTCACCCTCTTCGACCGCTCCCGGAAGCGGATCACGCTGACCCCCGAGGGGCGGTCGTTCGTCCCCCATGCCCGACGTGTCCTGCGGGCGGTGGAGCGGGCCGGCCGGGAGGCGGCCGACCTCGCCGCCGGTGTGACGGGGCTGATCCGCATCGGTAGCAGCGAAGGTCTCGGCCCGCGCCTCGAGCTGATCCTCGCCGAGTTCCGGCGTCGCCGCCCCGCTGTTCGCGTCGAACTGCTATCGCAGCGCACGCCCACCAAGCTCGCCGCCGTGGCCGCAGGCGATCTCGACGCGGCGTTCGTTCGCGCGGCCGAGCCCTCCGCCGGCGTCATCGTCCACCACCTGTGGGACGAGCGGCTGGTGCTGGCCGTCCCCGCCGGGCGTGCCGCGCGTGGCGGTCGCCCGGCGGAACTCCCGGACTTCGCCGACCTCCCGCTCGCCCGGACCCCGCGTCCTGACAATCCCGGGGTGTTCGACATCGTCACCGATGCCTGCCGGGCGGCCGGCTTCATCCCTCGTCCCGGTCCTTCCCTTCTCAGCGTGCAGGACGTGCTCGCCGGACCGGTCGCCGCGGGCGAGTGCTGGACCCTCCTCTACGCGACGACGATGACCCTGCCGGTCTCGGGTGTCGCGACGGTCGCCCCGCGTTCGCCGCTGGTTGTCCCGACCGGTCTGGCCGTAGCCGACCCGCCGCGTTCCGCTCTCGTCGGCGAACTCGTCACGGTGGCCCGGTCGATCCGGGGCTGAACCGGCTCGCACCGGACGCCGCGACACCGCACTGACCGCCGACCCGCCGATCCCCATCGACCCGACGCGGGCGGCGGCGGATCTCAGCTCGTCGTCCTGGCCGTGTTGTCAGCCCTGGTGAGCGTGGCGACGAACTCGGTGCCCGCACGTGCGGGCCGCCGGAGGGTGACCGCGTACACCTGCAGTGTCAGATCGAGCCAGGGGAGTTCGAGGGCGGTGACGTCCTGCGGATCGGTCGCGAGGGTGGCTACCGCGCTTCGGGCGCCGTCGGCATCCCCGTCTTCGGGACGGCGCTGGCCGGGCAGGCCCGGGCCAGCCTGCGCGACAGCGGCCAGTTCGACGACCCGCGGGCCACCGCCAGCGCGCTGTCCGGCGGCGGCGCGCCGGAGATCATCGCGAACGCCCCGGCGGCCACCCGCGCCGCGGTCGACCAGGCCCTGCACGCCGCGTTCGCCGCCGGCCTCGACCGGGTCTTCCTGATCAGCGGTATCGCCGGGGTGGTGACGGGAGCTGTGGTGCTGCTCCTCGTCCGGCCGAAGCCCGCGGACGCCCGCGCCGCGGCCGGCGACAACCCGGCGGACGCGGCGCCTGGTGGGCCCGCGATCCCGTCGCCCGGGGACGGCAGCCAGGTGCCGACGGGAGCGAACGGCTGAGCTGGGACGGCGGAGGTTGTGGAGATGCTCTACATGATCGAGCAGCCCGCGATCCTCGACCGCGCCGGGACGCGCCGGCTGCTGGGTGTCGAGGCCACCCCCATCGAGAAGGTCATCGCCGAGATCGTCGAGACGGGCGGCGCCGTCGCCACGCCGACCACTCCTGGCGAACGGACGCTGAGCGGCGGACCCTGAGAAGGCAGGGCGGCCCGGTTCGTCCGGCCCGCCCTGGTCACGTCCGCTTCTCGGCCGGCGAGGCAGAGCGGTGGCCCGCGCCAGCCCGTGCCGGTGGCCGCTCGGTAGACCGGCGACCGGGGGCGGCCCGCGAGGATGGCCTCAGTCGGCGAGCGCCAGTTTGGTGAGTTTGTCGGGGTCGATGATCAGGTCGATGGTGGCGATCCGGTCTTCGATGACGGTCAT